>Ga0256405_10000071_pt1 | contig 288449 bp, 235 predicted proteins | sample RumenRJG_02DNA_FD_189096 | JGI IMG/M metagenome (GOLD analysis project Ga0256405, IMG submission 189096) | Bovine rumen microbial communities from Lethbridge, Alberta, Canada - RJG_02 | ecosystem: Host-associated > Mammals > Digestive system > Stomach > Rumen | place: Canada: Alberta...
GTCATTGTGAAGTGGCCTAACAAACTGTCTTTTTAGAATCTTTGAAAACGAAGTTTGTTTGTCCGAATAGACATCAAATTTATTTAATTCATTGAAAATCAATATATAACAATATCTTTAACGAGGAGGAATATTAAGCTGATTATCAGCGAATTAGCACTAAAAAAACAACGACTTATAAAAAAGCTGTGTGTACCACAGCTTTTTTTCTTATCCCCAATGGGTCAAATATGTTGGATGAGTTTATACCAACACCATTACATGGATTATAATACCGCCCAAGAACCACCTTTGTCCGGGCCGTCTCTTCGGATGAGACCCGCGGCTTTGAGTTTGGCAAGGTGCTTTTCGATGGCTTTGGGAGTGATTCCGATTATCTCAGCGAGTTTGCGGGCCGAATAGTTAGGGTGATCTTTGAGAAGTTGGAGAATTTTCTCCCTACTTTTTTGCTTTTTCTCCCCTTTCAATTGACTTTTCTCCCCATCTTCGTCGATCGACTTAAGAAATGCCTCGATGTCTGCGGACAGTGTCTTGACCATTTCGCCCGTCATAAATTCCAGGAAAATGGACATATCCTCCGCCTCCCGGGTTGCGATGAGCGCATTGATATAATCCCCTTTGTCTTCCTTGAGCACCTTGGCAGGAATCAGACCGAATTCAAATTGGATTTGATTCATAACGAGACGGGCCATGCGTCCGTTTCCATCGGCCCAGGGATGGATGGTCGCCAGACGGTAATGAGCCTCAAAACTCAAGTCATAACGTTCCGACAGGGACATGGGACGCTGGCGCTGGGCATTGAGCCAGTCGCAGAACTCCTGCAATTTGGCGGGAACCTTCTGGTAACTCAGAAAGGAGCGTCCCCCGACGCCGGCGGTGATATTGACTATCCGGAGGTCGCCATTTGCGGAGGAGAAGTCGCCGAGGGCAGTCTTGTAGGTCGAGCCCGTATTCTGCATGACCAGATGGGACAGGGCCTTCAGAATGTCGACAGTGATGTCCGTATGATTCTTGGCAAGGCGAATGCTCTCCTCATAGGCCCGCTTTAAATCCAGATTCATCATTTGCTCCATGAGGGGTTTCCCTTTCGCGGTGATTCCCTCGTCGAAGAGAAGCTGGTTTTCTATTTCCGTAACCGTCGACCCTTCAATAGCGGTGGAATGGGTAATGATCGAGTACAGATAAAACTTCTCGTAGTCTATCTGGGAATCAATACCCAATTGCTTATATTGCTCAATCAAGGCTGTCAATTGATCTTTCATGGTTATAGCGATGGCATTATTATCTGCAAAGATATGTTTTTCTCCCTATTATTTCTAGTTTTCTTACTACTTTTTAGGATTTTTCTTACTACTTGCGGATATCGGTATAAATATCGGAATAACTACCCCTCAGCTCGTCTCAGGCTTCCCAGCGACTTCCCAAAGTTTTTGGTTACAACCTAACTTGTTAAAGATAAATTACTTACAAGAATCAAAACCCACCTTCAACGAGGATGAATATAAAGTCAATTAACTAACTGAAATACAGTTAATTAAAAGAATAACACGGCAGAGCTTGAGGATTCTGTCGTGTAATTTTTGCGTATTAAAGCGTAACGAAAAGCGTAATAAATTATGCCACTTTGGGGGCCAGTCATATTCTTCATATATGGAAGAAGAGCAATTTAGAGCGGTTTGCTCCTAAGCATTACATTTCTGCCTTTCTATTGCAACTGTGAATTACTGTTGCCAGAGTTTGAACAATTTTTCAACGCTCTAAGTTCATCCAGATAGCTCGCTGTAATCACGCCCGATGGCAGGGCAATAATGGCCACCCCAAACAAGGAAGAGAGCATGCTCACGAGCCGTCCAATGTCAGTTGCCGGCACCATGTCGCCATATCCTACGCTCGTCAGTGTGACCGTGGCCCAATACAGCGCATCAAAAAAAGTATCGAAGGTTTCAGCGCCAGTGACAGGATTAACATGAGGCTCCACATTAAACATGATTAGCGCTGTCAGGAAGACATAGAACACCGCAATTCCGAGAACCGTCAATAAAACACCTTTTTCCTTTCGTATAACCTTTCCGAGCACTCTAATCTTATCGGAGTACCGAATTAGCTTAAATAGCCGCAGTATCCTTAGCATACGCGTTATTCGGAGGATTTTGAAGCCACGGTTAATCAAGCTGAGTCCGGGAAGGATGGAAAGCAAATCTATGATGGCCCAGCCGGTAAATGGATAAAGAACAAAAGCCCAGCCTTTTTTCCCGCTTCTATAGTCCGCTGTAAACCATCGCAATAAATAGTCAATGATGAAAAGTGTGAGTGTTATTATCTCAATAACCTTGAACTCTGCACGCTCCTCAATAAACGTCAAGGGAATGATGCTGGCAATAATCGCCACCAGCATCATTATATCATAAGCATAACTGAGCCGGTCTCCTTCTTTAGACTGCTCAATAACCTCGAATATTCTTTTGCGCATCACTTATTCTTTCTAACAGCCCATACTTGCTTATACTCCTTCGCAATGACCACCGCCAGTACTCCTGCCTAAATGGCTTCATCACTTTTACCGTTCTTTTCCTGCTGTATACCGAGGTTGTTAAGATATGTCGACTGGCTAAGGTCTTCTATCGACAAGGACTCCTTAGGCTGGGCATCCGTCATACCAGGGGTGTACAATGCTGCGATACGACCTACATTCTCAACGACTGGCACTCCAGCATCCTCTATCTCCTCTTTGGACGCATCTACAGTTGCAGGCCAAATAATGGGTCTGGTCTTTCCTTCTTTCTGGGGAAAAACACCCCTGTTCTTGTCGTTTTCTCCAGGTACGACAAAGGGACGGATAGTCGAGAGTACACCGGTAACAGAAGACTTTATGCGGGAGGGGAATTCACGCATCGCCTCCAGTGGATCGATATACTGCATCCTCAATTGGGAGAAAGATTCTCTGTCGAAGAATACAGAATACACGTAATCATCATTCGCAACGCCACTTGCCTTATTGATACGCTGGGAGAAGCCATTGATTTGAATAAAATTGATGGCTGAATTGACATTGAAAAGCCGGCCGGCCACATAGAAAGCCAGTCCGCAGACACATTTCACATAGTCAAGCTGAATCTCCTTCATCGTTTTCTGCTTGAATGAGACATTACCTGAAGGGAGATAGACGGCCTTATCATTTGGAATCTCCTCAACCTCCGGCAGATCCAGTGACACATACAAGGCGCCGAATTGGAAATCAAAATAGAAGTCCATTCCGGAATCGCCGGGCAAATCCTCATTTACACTCTTAGACTCCACTTTCAATGCGTCCATAATCACATCAACATCGCGGGATAGATAGGCCTCAAGGGGTTTCTTCTCTTCTAGGTACTCATGGAGATACTCGGCATCCTTGAACTTCTTTTCCCGTGCCTGTTCTGCGTTGAAATCATCCCTCCTGCGCTCCCATTCGTTCAGCTTCTGATCATAAACAAGCGGAATGTTCTCCTCGACGTATTGTGCTCTTTCCGGCTTATTCTTCCACCAGAAAAAATGGCGTATAGTCTTCTCGGCCTCAACGGTCAGTTGTCGCTGAATCTCAGCCCTATCAGGAGCCTCCTCTTCAAAAACTAACGGGGTATAGTGTTTCTGACTGACACGGGCCAGCGCCATGTTAACATCGGATTCCGTTTTGAGTGCCGGCGTTTTCTTGTAGAGTTCCGTGAATGCTTCGGTATCTGCATTGACCTCTTCATATGTCATCCTTGTAACCTCAGCCAACTTTTCTTTATAGTAAGGGAGGGCTTTCGTCTTGCGGATTAAGCGCTGCATAGTCGCTTCATCTGTAATTGGATCGCCAAGACTGTCGGTAAACGAGAAAATCAGATTTCCCTTACGGTCCATTTGCATATTAACACCATAATCCACACTATTAGAAGACCGACCTTTGGATGCAGTGGCATCAGTATCCAGCAGCCCTGCGGTATAGGACGGTGTGGAAGAAAAAGATGATGACCCAATCTTTTGGCGACTGTAAATACCAGTACCAGGGATACCTGTATGTAGGTAGGTTCCCTTGGGGCCCACTGTAACTTTATCACCTTTCGGTCCAATCGATGTGCTTATGCCGCTTTTGCTCAGGTTAATGGATATTCCTGGAGCAATTTTAATCCGTTTTCTATAAGACCAGGCCATTGTATTGAAATGAGTGTACGTGATTTATTTCAATAAATACAAATATAACGTTTTTATGGAAACTTATTGAAGCAAGGCATAATTGGATTAGAATAGGTTAAGCCATGTTTTATTTCAGCCCGTTTCAGGCCGAAGAAGCGTGAAATAAGTCATGCCAGATATAGTGCCAGGCCATAATGACGTCGCATAATCATTTGATAATCAATTAATATTCGTTCCTCCGCAACCAATTCAACGAGGAAGAGTATTAAGAGAGAGTTTTACTCTTAACATACTGATTTACAGCGAGGGAAGCAAAGATTAATTGTTTCCCTCGCTGTTGTATTTTACATCAAATCTGGTCGCAAGAAGTACGATGTTCTTACGGATAGCGCAGCCCCAGGAGCAACTCTTCCGCTTGATTCAGTGATGAATCGCGGGACTTATTGTAATTTTTTGAGTGCGGCATCTATCTGATTCATCTTTGCATTATACACGTCTTTATCTACCTTAGTAGAAGCAAGTTCCGTAATCGCGTCCTGCATAAGTCGAAGAGTCTCAGCTGTCGCTTCTCTATATTGTTTAAACTCTTCTTTTGTGACTGTTTCGCCTGCTGGACTCTCTGCTCTGGCTTTAGAACATCCCGTTGACATGAGGGCGGTACCGGCAATCAGCAATACCGCCAGCATTGCAGCCTGCTTTGAGGCTATTTTCTTCAGTATCTGTTTCATATCGCAAGAATTTAGCTGTTGTTCACAAATATAGCAAACCGTTTGTAAATATAAAACCAGGACAAATAATAATTGAACCTTATTGCTTCTCAGCCTGTTATGTTAGCCAGTGCAATCAACGGCAGAAGTTCCCTGAATAATTTCTGTAATTTCCCCGAATAAACGCTACTTTTGTATAGAAGAGTATTTAGGCCATGAATAAGTTTCTTCACGTACTGATTCCCCTTTTCCTGCTTCCGGCATTGCTGACGGCGCAGCCGAGGATCCATTTCGACAAAAGTTGCGGAGAAATCAAGCCCGTCAACGGAGTGGGACAGCCTCCTATTTTCAGTTGGGACAACACTTCCCTGTTCCGTTACCTGAAGAAAGCCGGCATTCCCTACGCACGGCTTCACGACGTGGGAGGACCGTTCGGCATGAATGTCTATGTCGACATTCCCAATATATTCCGGGATTTCGACGCCGATGAGAATGATCCGGCCTCCTACGACTTCACCTTCACGGACATCCTAATGAAGGGGCTGGTCAACAATGGCGTGGAGCCCTATTACAGGCTGGGGGTCACCATCGAAAACAGACAGAATATCAAGGCCTACCGCATCCATCCACCCAAAGATTACGCGAAATGGGCCAGAATATGCGAACACATCATCCTGCATTACACCGAAGGATGGGCGGACGGTTTCCGGATGAACATCTCGCACTGGGAGATCTGGAATGAACCGGAAAACGGCCGGCAAGAGGATGGCAACAACGCGATGTGGACGGGAACCTGGGAGCAGTACATGGACCTTTACGGAACCGTCGCTCCCTATCTCAAGGCCCGGTTCCCCCATCTGAAGATCGGAGGATACGGCAGCAGCGGTTTTTATGCCATCGACGGAAAAGGGGTCAAGGCGGCCAACTGCAGCCCCCGATACGGGTATTTCGTCGATTGTTTCCATGCCTTCCTGGAAAGGGCGCGGAAAGAAAAGTGGCCCCTGGACTTCTTCTCGGCCCACTCTTATTCCGACCCGGCTACCGCAATCCGCCAGATGGAATATTGCCGCAGGACGTTGGACCAGTATGGTTTCAAATCCACCGAACTGTCTGTCAACGAATGGCTGCCCGAACCCAGTCTGGGCAAATTGAACAGCGCCCGCCAAGCGGCAGAAATAGCCGCAGAAATGCTGGGTTTCCAGAATAGCGGCGTCAGCGACGCGGAAATCTACGACGCCAGGGTCAGGGGCGGAATGTATTCGCCGCTTTTCGACGGAGACACCCGAAAGCCCCGCCGCGCCTACTATGTTTACGTGATGTTCAACGAACTCCGCAAACTCGGTAAGGCCGTACCGGTTCCCGAGGTGGACGAAGGCATCTACCTCTGCGGAGCGACAGACAAAAAAGGGAAAGCCGCTTTGATGGTCTCAAATATTTCCGGAAAGCCCTGGGACCTCGACTTTGATTTCGGGAAGTACCGTGTCCAAGAAGCGTATCTCCTGGATGCGAGTCACCTGAACGAGAAGCTGGACGCTATCCCCGACGTTTTGGAGAACCATTCCGTCTGCCTCCTTCTGCTGGAGAAATAATTTGCGTCAAAAATCGATCTCGACGGGGGCGGCGGTAAAGGAGTTGAGGGTCGCCTTGGCCTCCGTAAGGAAATAGACCGCGGTGTTGCCGTCGTTCTCGTCATACATGGAGCGGAGTCCGGGATTGGCATCCAGCATGGCTTTTTTGATTTCTACGCGGGGATCTTCCACCAAAGTGGCGGTAATGCGGAGCCAACGCTCGCCGTCATAAGCACAAATGGCGACTTTCGGATTGGCAGCGATTTGCTTGGCGACATTCTTGACATGTCCCGTCTGGATATATAACTTTCCCTCAATGATTTCAGCTGTGCCAAAAGGGCGGACCTGCGGCTGCTCCCCGTCCTCGGTGGCAAGGAAATAGACGCCTGCCTTATGCAGGAATTCTCTGACTGTTTGCATATTATCAGGATGAATGGATTGATACTCGGAAGGATTGACTGTCTGTACTTTCTGCGAAGGACGGCCACAAGCCGACAGGACAAGGACAGCAGAGAGGACAAGGATGATTCTTTTCATGATGCTGCGTTTTTGCAAATATATTCATTTTCGGCTTGATTGTTTGGAGCATATCCTTTATTTTTGCTTATAAGTGGTGATGTCCTGAAAAGAATCAGCCATCACGGACGCCCTGCAGACAAAGAATTAACGGCAACACAATATGCTTGAATCACTTAAACAAACAGTTCTCGAGGCCAACCTGGCCCTCCGGGATTCCGCGCTGGTCATCCTGACCTGGGGAAATGCCTCGGCCATCGACCGGGAGCGCGGGATCGTCGCCATCAAGCCGAGCGGCGTATCCTACGATGCGATGACCCGGGACAGCATCGTCCTCGTGGACATGGACGGAAACGTCGTGGAGGGAACGCTGCGACCTTCCTCCGACACCCCCACGCACCTTGCCCTTTACCGGTGTTTCCCCCAAATCGGCGGCGTCGTCCACACACATTCCACCTATGCCGTAGCCTGGGCGCAGGCCTGCCGGCCCATTCCCAACATCGGCACCACGCATGCGGATACCTTCCACGCTGATATCCCCTGCACACGGGAAATGACGCCGGAAGAGATTTCCGAAGGATACGAACGCTTTACCGGAGACGTTATTTCCGAGTGTTTCAAGGACATGAATCCCCTGCATACCCCGGGAGCACTGGTGCGCCACCACGGTCCTTTCACCTGGGGAGAAACGGCGGCAAAAGCCGTGGAAAACGCCGTTATCCTGGAAGAAGTCGCCCGGATGGCCTGGCTGACCTATTCGCTCAATCCATCCGTCATGATGAATCCCGACCTGATCGAGAAGCATTATTCCCGGAAACACGGCAAGGATGCCTATTACGGACAAAAATAATCTGACATGGATAAAATCCAACGCGCCCTTCAAAAGACAAGGGACACCAAAGCACTGATCCTCGCTCCGGGGGCAGTACACCAAAGCGGAGCTTTCTTCAAATCTTTATTCCCGGATTGTCCCGCCATCCTCATTGCGGATAAGAACACCTGGGAAGTCGCTGGCGGACAAGTCGCGCAAAGTCTTGCAGCAGAAGGTGTTGCCACAGAGCAGCCCCTTATCTTCGACGACCCCGACCTCTTCGCGGAATGGGGTTTTCTGCAACGGCTGCTCGAGCGGCTCTCGTCTACGGAAGCCATTGCCGTCGCCGTGGGTTCCGGCGTCATCAACGACCTCACCAAGTACGCCTCCCACCTGCTTGGCCGCAAATACATGTGTGTCGGCACCGCCGCTTCCATGGACGGCTACACGGCATACGGCGCATCCATCAGCAAAGACGGGAACAAACAGACCTTTGACTGCCCTGCCCCGTATGGTTTCGTCATGGATCCGGAAATCGCCGCTGCCGCCCCGAAAGAACTGGCCGCATCGGGATATGCCGACCTGATTGCAAAAATCCCCGCCGGAGCGGACTGGATGCTGGCCGCCGCCATGGGGGCCGAGCCGGTCGATCCGTTCTCCTGGTCCCTGGTGCAGGACGGCCTCAAGGAGACCCTGTCCGTACCGGAGGCCATCCATGCCGGTGACATCCCCGCCACGGAAAAACTCTCCGAAGGCCTTCTGATGAGCGGCTTCGCCATGCAGGCACTCATGTCCAGCCGCCCCGCATCCGGAACGGAGCATCAATTCTCCCATTTCTGGGACATGGAAAACCTCTGCACTCCGGACGGAAAACACGTTTCCCACGGATTCAAAGTGGGCATCGGAACCATCGCCAGCACGATTTCCATCGAACTGATCTTGCAGCAAGACCTTTCCGCCATGGACCCGGAAGCCGTCGCCCGCGCGACCTGGCGCCCCTGGGAGACCGTCGAAGCAGAAATCCGGAGCAAATGCGAAGGGCGTCCTGGGCTTCTCGCCCGGTGCCTGGGAGAAACCCGGGACAAGTTCATTGACCGGGAACAACTGACCGCCAGGCTTGAAGGACTCCGGCGTGCCTGGCCGGAGCTGGCCGGACAAATCCGCGGCCAGATCATCCCCTCCTCCGTCGTCCGGGAGAATCTCCGGCTGGTCGGAGCGCCTTATGAGCCGGAGATGATCGGCGTGACCCGGGAACGGCTCCGCAACACCCTGTCCTTTATCCCCTACATGCGGAGCCGGATTGCAAATATCGATGTCATCTGTTATCTGGGGTTGCTTCCCGCCCTGGAGGAAAAACTGTTCGGAAAGGGAGCGATATGGGAGATCCCTGCATGAGCGACACCGTTTTCCGGCCCATGCGCCGGTTCAAGCAAGCCCTTTCCGCCGAAGAAAGCATCGAAATCCTGAAGACGGGATACCGCGGTTTCCTGTCCGTTATCGGCGACGGTGGATATCCGTACGCCATCCCCATCAACTTTGTGTATGATGAGGGGAAACTGTTTTTCCACAGCGCCAGGGAAGGGCATAAACTCGATGCGGTCCGCGCCTGCGACAAAGCCTGCTTTACCTTGATTGACACGCCCGAAAAGGAGCCTGGGGACTGGTGGTACCACGTCCGGAGTGTCATTTGCTTCGGGCGGATCCGCATCGTAGAGGATGCGCACGAACGGATTCAACGTCTCCGCCAGTTGGGCAGCAAATACTTCCCGGAGCAATACGACCTGGAAGGCGATCTGCAGCGGAACGGCCCCCGTGCCGAAGTCCTGGAATTCCAAATCGAACATCTTTCCGGAAAACGTGTAAAGGAAAATTAACCAACAAGTTCCGCCATGAAGAAGAAATGTTCCATCGTCTTTCTCCTGACGGCAGCGATCGCCGTCGGGACGGCATGCCGTCCGGCGCCCGCTGATGACACAACCGCCCTTCCTCCGGCCGGCCAGCTGCCGGGGCAGACCGGGAAAGCTGCCGTAACGCTGGAGCATTTCCCGTCGCGGGTACATGCCTTCATCTGGCGGAACTGGGGCCTCGTCCCGCAGGAACGGCTCGCTGAGGTCCTGCAGACAACGGTTCAGAACGTACGGAAGACGGCAGCGGACATGGGGCTGGAGCGGACTCCGGAAACCGATCCGGTCTGGCTGTCGCCGAAAGGTTATATCACAGTTCTCCGCCGCAACTGGCATCTCCTGCCCTATGAACAGATTCTCCAATTGCTGGACCTGACCCAGGAAGAACTGGAATGGCGGCTGTATGAAGATGATTTCCTGTTTGTTAAGCTGGGGAACATCAAGCCGGCCTGCGCTCCCCTGTACTGGGAGAAACCCACCGCCCGGATGAAAAAAGAATGCCGGGAAATCGCAGCCCTTGCAAAAGCCCACCGCGCCCATGATCCGGTGCCGCGATTCGATTTTTTCCGGGACATCCCGCCGCAGGACCAAGCGCGAATGACGCGTCCGGGAAAGGCTCCGGAGGGCCTGCGGATGGCCTTTTCCTATTGCGCAGAATATGGCGATCCCCTGATGGATCCCCATCAGGAATCCTATTCGGACGAGCTGCTCGGACAACTGGCCGCACAGGGAATCAATGCGGTCTGGGTACATTCCGTCCTGCGGATGTTGGTGGAACCCTCCGGTCCATTCCCGGGAGACAAAGATTACCGGACGCGAAGGAAGCATCTGCAGACGCTGGTTGACCGGGCGGCAAAACACGGTATCCGGGTCATGCTGTATGTCAATGAGCCCCGCGCCCTCCCGCAGCGGTGGTTTGACACCCCGGAGCGGAAGCAATTTGCCGGCGTCACAGAAAAGGAACTTCAGGCCCTCTGCACCTCTGACCCGCGGGTATTGCAATGGCTCACGGATTCCTTCAGAAGCCTGTTCGAAGATGTTTCCGGCCTGGGTGGCGTCTTCACCATCACGATGTCCGAAAACCTGACCAACTGCGCCTCGCACAACCATGCCGAGCAGTGCGCCCGGTGCGCCTCCAGACCCTATGAAGCCATTATCGCTGAAGTAAATAACGCGATTGCAGAAGGCGTCCTGACCGGGAATCCCGACGCCAGGGTTCTCGTCTGGGACTGGAAATGGAACGACGCCCTCACCGGGAAAATTATCGACCGCCTCGACAAACGCTGCACCCTGATGTGCGTCAGCGAATGGTCCCTGCCCATCGACCGAGGAGGCATTTCCTCGAATGTTTCCGAATATTCCCTTTCCGCCGTCGGCCCGGGGCCATGGGCTACCGGGCATTGGGCCCTGGCAGCGAAAGCCGGCCTGAGGACTGCCGCCAAAGTGATGGTCAACAACACTTGGGAACTCGGCTCCATCCCGGTCATACCGGCCATGGACCTGATTGCCCGTCATGCACAACAACTCGCCGGACTCGGGGTCACAGACGCGATGATGACCTGGAGCCTGGGCGGCTACCCCTCCGTCAATTATGCTGTTTTCCAACGGATTCTTTCCGGCGAAGCTTTGGGAACGGACGACTTGGACCCGGTGCTCAGACAAATGGCGGAAGAGTATTACGGCAAACAGTCCGGCCCCGCTGTCCGGGCGGCATGGAAAGTATTTTCTGAAGGATTCAGCGAATATCCCTACTATATCGGGACCCTTTACCGAGGGCCCCAGCACATGGGACCGGCCAACCTGTTTTACCGGCAGCCTTCGGGATGGAAATCCACGATGGTCGGAATCCCTTACGACGACCTTACTTCCTGGAGAAGCATCTATCCAGCAGATGTTTACATCGGACAGAACCGAAAAGTAGCCGAAGCGTTTGCACGCGGGGCCGACATCCTGGACAGGGCGCTTTCCCAAGAAACCGATCCGGCTGTCCGGCAAAAACTGGCCGTTGATCTCAGAAGAGCCCAAGCGATCAAATGCCATTTCCGCGCCATCGTCAACCAGTCCGCTTTCATCCTCCACCGGGATGCCGGCGATACGGCCGGGATGAAACAGGCCCTTGAAGAGGAATTGGAAAATGTCTGCGAATACCTTCCCCTGCTGGACGCCGACCCGACCCTGGGATATGAATCCTCCAATCATTATTTCTTTGTCCGGGGCGATCTGATTGAAAAGATCATCAACCTGAAATGGATCCTGAGCAACCTTCCTTCCGAATCACAATAACATTTTCACCATGAACAAGTCCTACCCTATCCTCCTTCTTTTCCTGTTCCTCGCTTGCGGGAACGTCCATGCCGGATGGAACAAGAATCCGGTCATTTCCCACCGCGGAGCCTGGAAGAATACCGGGAATCCCCAGAACTCGCTGGCTTCTTTCCGCGATGCAGCCAAAATCGGCTGCCACGGAAGCGAATGCGACGTGTGGTTCACCCAGGAGGATTCGCTGGTCATTTTCCATGATGCACGGCGGAACGGGAAACTCATCGAGGAGACCCCTTTCGCGGAGATCCGGGCTCAGAAACTCTCTAACGGAGAAGTGGTTCCGACACTGCAGGAGTACCTGGCGGAAGCCATGAAACAGAAAAAGACGAAACTCATCATCGACATCAAGACTTTCGTCACGGATAAACCACGGACGGTTGCGCTCGCCCGCGCCGTACACGCCCTGGTCGAAAAGATGGGCGCGGAAGACTGGGTGGAATACCTGATCGGGTATATCCCGGCCGGAGTCGCCCTTCGGGAAATCACGGACCTGCCGGTTGCCTACCTGGGGAAATGGAAACAAGACGACCCGGATGCGTCGCCGGACAACATCCGCGCCACCGGACTGCCCTGCATCGACTTCCAGGACCAGCAATACGACCGCCGGCCGGAATGGCTGCCCGTCTTCAAGGAGATGGGACTTCACCTGAACGTATGGACCGTAAACAACGAAGAAGATATGGACCGGTTCCTCCGGCAAGGATTCAACTACATCACGACCGATGAACCGGAGCGCCTGCTGAAACTGTACCGCTCCCACAAACGGGATTACCGGAAAGCCCTGAAAAGATAGCATCCCCGCATTGCCTGTTTTTTCCCATGCAGCATCTCGGAGAACTCATTTCACTGGTTGTTGCCGTATCCTGGACCGTCACGGCGCTGTACGCGGACAAAGCCAGCCACCGCCTCGGTTCCAACACCGCCAATGTCATCCGCCTCACGCTGGCGACAGTCTGCCTGGGCCTGATCCTGTGGGCTTCCATCGGCCATCCCTACCCGGTCTATGCAGACCGGCGGACTTGGTTCTGGCTGGGGCTGTCCGCCCTCGTCGGGTATGTTTTCGGGGACTGGTGCCTTTTTAACTGCTATCTTTCCATCGGAGCCCGTTTCGGACAACTGCTCATGACCCTCGCTCCGCCGATGGCGGCCATTGCCGGCTGGGCGATCCTCGGGGAATCCCTGTCCTGGAACGCGGCTTTCGCCATGGCTGTCACCCTCTGCGGGATTGCCATTTCCATTCTGAGCAAAGAGCACGGCAACCCGATCCGGCTCACCCTGCCGCTCAAAGGCATCCTGCTGGGACTGGGAGCCGGGCTGGGACAAGGGGTCGGGCTGGTCCTGAGCAAGGTCGGACTGGAGCATTATGCGACTGTCCTGCCCCCGGACGCACCCGCCCGGATGCAGGCCATGCTGCCGTTCGCCTCCACGATGATCCGCGCCATCATCGGCAGCATCGGGTTTTTCGTGCTGATGGCATTGCAAAAAGAACTCGGCAGCCTGGAAAAAGCGGCCCACGACAAGACCGGACTCCGGTACGCCCTGATTATGACTTTGTTCGGTCCGGTGCTCGGCGTATCTCTTTCGCTGATGGCCGTCCAATACACGAATGCGGGCATCGCTTCCACGCTGATGGCGCTGACCCCGGTCTTCATCCTCTTCCCTTATGCCTTGATTTACAAGCAGCGGATTTCCGGACGGGAAATCCTCGGCGTACTTGTCAGCATGACCGGTGTCGCGCTATTCTTCCTGCTCTGACGGATCCGGATTGACGGAATCCGGTTTTTTTGCTATTTTCGCATCTGCTGAAATCAGTCGCATTTTTATCACGTCGATTATGTACGATTCACTGATCCGATATGACCTCGGAAAAGGAGCCGAGGCCTTTTCCACCCGCAGGGATTGCACCCTGCCGTACCCTGTTATCCAGGGGCACCAGATCCACGGCAAGCGCGTCGCCATCATTGACCGCCCCGGTATGACACGCGAAGACCTCGAAGGATTCGATGCCTTTGTCACGAATCTGACCGACGTCGCCATCGGAGCCCGGACGGCAGACTGCGCCTCCGCCCTGATTTACGATCCCGTCCAGCGAGTCGTGGCGGCGGTCCATGCCGGATGGAAAGGAACGGTGCTGCATGTGTCCCAGGAGGCCATTGCCGTGATGATGCAAACCTTCTGCTGCAATCCTTCCGACATGAAAGCAGCCATCGGCCCGGCCATCGGTCCGGACAGTTTCCAAGTCGGAGAGGAAGTGGTCGAACAATTCCGGGAAGCAGGATTCCCGATGGAAGACATCTGGTCTTTCCGGGGTGACGGAGACGGAACCCCTGTCTCAGGCGGACATCACATCGATCTTTTCCGTGCCAACCGCTGGCTGCTGGAACAAGCCGGCATTCCCAGGGAAAACATCCAGGTCTGTCAGTTGGACACCTACACGGACCCGTCCCTCTTCTCCGCACGGCGGGAAGGGATGAAATGCGGGCGCATCATCAACGCCATCAAACTACTCCCCCTCACGGAGGACCGGTAACCGCTAGGTAGGTTTCAGTTTACGCGCCAGACGGGCGCACAGGCCGGGGAAAAAGCGCTTGATGTATACCATCACCAGTTCCATGCGGCCCACCAGGACTTCCCGACGGCCTTTGCGGATGGCCCTGACAATGGTACGTGCGGCAGCGTCTGCAGACAGGCCCCCTGCCTGCCCCGGATCCATCTTGCCGTGGCGCTGCCCTCCTTTATCCAACGCATAGAAAGAGATATTCGTCCGCACCCGCCCCGGGCAGACAAGGGTAACCCGGATGCCTTTGTCGTAATACTCCGCCTGCAAGGTCTCAAAAAAACCGTACAAGGCAAATTTGGAGGAGCTGTAGGCACAACGGAGCGGAAAGCCGAACCGCCCGGCGATGGATGTCGTGACGGCAATGTGGCCGCCGCCCCGCCGGAGCATCGGCGCCAACACGGCCCGGGCAATGGCTATCGGGGCGAAATAATTGATTTCCATGATTTCCCGGACCATTTCCATGGACGTGTCCTCTACCGTGGTCCGCTGGCTGATCCCCGCATTGCAATAGACAAGATCCAATCCATCAAATGCTTCCCAAGCATTGCGGGCCAGCTCCGGGATGCCCTCCGGATCCTTGAAATCATATGGCAGGACCACCACCCCGGAAGCACCTGCCTGCCGGCACTGCTCTGCAACGGGTTCCAGCCGCTCCCGCGAGGAAGAGGTCAGGACAAGTTTCGCTCCCTGAGACGCATACCGGATCGCACAGGCGGCTCCAATTCCGGAAGATGCACCTGTAATCCAAACTGAATCAATTTGTTTCATCCGGATCAGGCCTTTTTTCCAGGTTTCTCCCGGGAGACGAGCCCCATCATCCGGTACAGGAACTTGGGCAATTCTTTCCCTCTCGGGCGTTTGCGCATGTCAATAAACCAGCCCAATTTCTTGACGACGGGGATTTTGGTGGTTTCCACCAATTCAATCAGTGTCCCGTCCGGGTCTTCGATATAAGCGAAGCGGCCGGAAGCGTCTCCCATGTCGAACTGTTCCCCGTTCGGGCAACTGTCGACCGTGAAAGGATGCCCCTTCTCCGCGCAATAGGCCTTCATGGCATCCAGGTCCGTGATGTCATAGCAAACCTGGATAAAGCCCGGGTCGCCCCAGTAGCGGCCTTCATAGATCTTGCGGGGGGCATAGTCCTTTGCCTGGACCAATTCGAGGACGCTGTCTCCAAACAGACCGGCCGTCGCACCGGAGAAAGGGACGGACCGTCCCAGCAGCACGCGCCGGCAAACCCGCCCCCCGCCCGGGAGGAATCCGCTTTCCGAGAAAGGGCCGTCCGTGTCGCTGATGACCCGGTCATAGCCCAGGATCTCCCCGTAGAACTTCAGGGAAGCCGCCATGTCACGCACCCCGATCACAGCCCCGACGACACCACCGGGCAGCAGATGCTGTTCAATGAAGATATCTTTCCTCTCGACAATCTGGAACCAATTGCCATACAGGTCCTTGACATAGAAGCAAGGGGTACCGTCGGGCAGTGTTTCCACCGGTCCGACATCCTTCCATTTCTCAGTCATCACGCGATGGAATGCGGATACGTCCCGGCATTTTACCTTGGCGGCCAGGATTCCCACATCTCCGACAGTGACTTCGAACCCGCAGGGCTGCGGCTTACGCTCGGAGAACTGCCAGATCTCAAATCCGCCACCGCCCTGTAAATTGACAGTAATGCATGCATGACGCTTCTGGGGCTGGCCTCCCGTATAAGGGAGCATCCGCTCCGCCACTGTATCGTCCTCCAAGATGCGGACATCGGCACCGAACATGTCGATGATCCAATCCCAGGATTTCCGGAAGTTTTCGGTTCCGACACCGACCTGCTGGATACCTGCAATCAGGAAAGATTTCATGGTTAGCTCGAGATTCTGTGATTATTCTTACAAATATAACATTCTCCGGTGAAACTCCGCACCGGGGAGTCGCAAAAAAGATTATATTTGTAAGAAAACGAATCCTCCTCATGACCAAACAAGCGCTCATCCTGTCATGGAGCGTATGCCTGCTGCTGGCATGCGCCTGCAACCCCGCCTTTGAAGTATACGACCTCCGCTGCGAAGGGCTGTCAGAGCCGCTCGGCATCGATTCCACCTCGCCGCATTTCAGTTGGAAAATCCGCAGTGCGGAACCGATGGAGCAGACCGCCTATGAAATTCAGGTGGCAGGATCGCGGCGCCACCTCCTCGCCGGGAAACCGGACCTGTGGGAGGGCGGGAAAGTAGAATCCCCCGACCAAGTCATGGTTCCCTATGCAGGGAAAGAACTCACATCCAGGAGTTTGGCATGGTGGCGCGTGCGCGTTTGGGAATCCGGCCGGGAGGCCTCCCGCTGGAGCCGGCCGCAACGCTTCAGCATCGGAATCATCGGAAGCGATTCCCTGAAGGGTCAGTACATCGGTGCCGTTCCGGGGGAAGGGCGCGCGCCGCTGCTGCGCAAGCAGTTCTCCCATGACGGCAAAGGGACCGCCCTGCTCCACGTCAATACCCTGGGCTATCACGAAGCCTACATCAATGGAGAACGCGTATCCGACGCCACCCTGAATCCGGCGGTCTCCCAACTGGACAAACGTTCGCTCACCGTCACGTATGATGTCACCCCCCTCCTGCGGAAAGGGCAGAACGAAATCGTGATCTGGGCCAGTTCCGGTTGGTACAAGCCCAAGACCTTCGGAGCGACCTTTGAAGGACCGCTCGTCAAAGCGGAACTGGACGCCTGCCTCAAGGACGGGAAAATCCTCCCGGTGGTTTGGACGGACGCTTCGTGGGAAGGGACATGGAGCGGCTATCAGGACCCAGGCACTTGGCTTTCCTACCATTTTGGCGGAGAGACCATCGACGCCCGCCAGGTCCCTGCCTCGCTCGGGAAGAAAGCGCTCGACGACATGGATTGGACGCTTGTTGAAACCGTTCCGGTCAAAGGCATCGCCGCCTCCCCGCAGATGTGCGAACCCTGCCGGGTCCAGGAAGTCCTGGAGGCAGTCAGCATCAAATCGGTGGGCAAGGACAGCTGGCTCGTCGACTTCGGCCGCGTCGTCAACGCCCAGCTGGACATCGTGCTGCCTTCGCTTCCCGCCGGTCACACCTCAACCGCTTCTTTCCGGGATTTCCTGCAGGAAGACGGAAAACTGAGTCCGGTCAGCCGGAATACGTACATCTCTTCCGGGAATCCCGAGGGCGACCGGTTCCTCAACCGGTTCAACCACCATGTTTTCCGCTATGTTCAGCTCGACAGCCTCCCCACAGCGCCCCGCCTCGGGGATATCCGGGCCCTCCGGATGCGGACCGACTATCCGGTAAACGCTTCCTTCAACTCCTCGGATGAAGAGCTGAACCGGATCCATGACATGGTCACCTATACGATGGAGAATCTCGCCTTCGACGGCTACATGGTAGACTGCGCCAATATCGAACGGCTCGGCTACGGCGGAGACGGCAACGCCTCCACCCTGTCCCTGCAGATTATCGCCGACGTAAGCCCGCTATATATCAACTGGTTGCAGGCATGGAACGACGTCATCAAGGAAGATGGCGGGCTGCCGCATACCGCACCTTGTCCCCAGCGGGCAGGCGGCGGACCCTACTGGTGCGGATTCATCGTCCAGGCGCCCTGGAGGACGTGGATGAGTTACGGAGACGACCGCCTGCTGCACCGCTGCTACCCGACAATGAAACACTGGCTGGACTACGTGGATGCCTATACGGTGGACGGACTGCTTTCCCAATGGCCCAACAATGAATACCGGAACTGGTATCTCGGAGACTGGGCCAGTCCTACAGGCGTGGATGTCACCGACCCGGCTTCAATCGGGCTGGTCAACAACTGCTCGCTCTGCCAGGTTTACAAGGATTTGGAAGAAATCGCCCGCCTGCTGGGCAAAGCGGACGATGCCCGGGAGTTCCGTCGCCGGCACGATGCCCTGACCGCGCGCATCCACCAGGCGTTCTACCATCCGGAAGACAACACGTATGCATCCGGAAGCCAGATCGACATGGCCTATCCCCTGCTCACCGGCGTCGTACCGGATTCCCTGCGGACCGCCGTCCGGGACCGGCTGATCGAACGCACAGAAACCGTGTATAACGGACACCTGGCCACCGGGTTGGTCGGCATACCGGTCGTCACCGAATGGGCGACACTGGCCGGGGAGGCGGATTGGATGTACGGAATGTTGAAGAAACATGGCTACCCCGGTTACCTGCACATGCTTGACAACGGCGCGACAGGCACCTGGGAGCACTGGAACGGCCGCCGCAGCCGGATGCACAACTGTTTCAACGGAATCGGGAGCTGGTTCTACCAGGCCCTGGGCGGCATCATTCCCGATGCGCCGGGATATCGCCACGTCCTGATCCGCCCGCAGGTCCCGAAAGGCTTGGAACAGGTCAGAGTCTCCCTGACGACTCCGTACGGCCCGATTGCCACCCGCCGGAACGGAAATGCCCTGCATGTGGAGATCCCGGTGGGGATCACCGCTGACATCCAGGGAAAGGAGTATTCCTGCGGAAGCCATGATATCATTCTGAATATCAACCATTAAAATACAGTCATCATGAAAAGATTGGCCCTTTTGTTATTTGTACTGATGTCCGTTCCGACGTTCGGACGCAGCACCATTGTCACGGACAGCCTGCACAGCCGCATCCTCGGAACCGAAGTCAAGTACAATGTTTACCTTCCGGACGGTTTCAAAAAATCCGGCAAACAGTACCCGGTCGTCTACCTGCTGCACGGCCTGTATGGGACATACCAGAACTGGGAGGATAAAGGCGGGATGAAACTGGTGCTGGACGAACTGATCGGGACGGGAGAAGCGGCGGAGATGGTCGTCATCATGCCGAATGCCGGTCATCCGGACGCCCACAACCACTGGAACGGTTACTTCAACATGCCCGGATGGAACTACGAGGACTTCTTCTTCCAGGAACTGGTCCCGACGGCAGAAAAGAAATACCGCTGTATCTCGGACAAAGGGCACCGGGCCATCATGGGCTTGTCCATGGGCGGCGGCGGGAGCACCGTCTATGCCCAGCGTCACCCCGAGATGTTTTCCAGCTGTTATGCGATGAGCGCCTGGCTCGACCATCCCTTCAAGGACGCCGGACAGCCGCACGATAAATTGTACCTGGTCCAGAAGTCTGTCAGGGAGCATTCCGCCCTGGATTTTGTAGACAACGCCGACGAGGCTACCATCGAGCAGCTGCGTTCCGTCAAATGGTTCTTCGACTGCGGGGATGACGACGGGCTGATGGGCTTGTCTGTCGATCTGTACCAGAAAATGCGGGCAAAAAAAATCAAGAGCGAACTGCGGATCCGCAACGGCGTGCACAACTGGGAGTACTGGCACCAGGCCCTCCGCCTCTCGCTGCCTTTTGCATCCCGGAATTTTGACCGGTAGCGCCCCCGGGAAAATCACTTGGCACAGATATTGGAAAATGGGATACTGTTCCCGGCTTCGGGAAAGGTGAATAATTAATTATCGGTTTCAAGCAAATGGAAAAACTGAATTCTCCCGCCATCCTGGTCGTTGACATGCTGAACGACTTTGTGACCGGCTCCCTGGGTTGCGACCGCGCCCGTGCCATTGTTCCCGCTACCGCCCGCCTGCTGGACGCCGCCCGCGAAAAAGGGGTGCCCGTTATCTTCTGCAATGATGCGCACCTGCCGGGCATCGACCGCGAGTTGCTGATTTGGGGTGACCACGCTATCGTGGGAACTCCGGGAGCAGATGTCATTCCGGAGATGGGGCTGTGCGAAAAGGATTTCGTTGTCCCGAAACGTCGCTACAGCGGCTTCTTCCAGACGGATCTGGATATTCTGCTCAAAGAATTGGGCGTGAAGACCGTCATCATGACCGGGTTGCATGCTCACATGTGCGTCCGGCACACTTCCGCCGACGCTTTCTGCCTCGGATATGATGTTGTCGTTGCCAAAGAAGCGACGGATTCCTTCACGGAAGAGGATTACCTGAACGGCCTCGCCTATTTGAAAACATGCTACGGAGCCGATGCGTATTCGAATGACGAATTGATTGCCGCTTTCTGAGAAAAGCATTTTGACGAAGGGTCTGACCAATCATTTGGCCAGACTCTTTTTTTTACCCCATGATCCACTGTCCAGCCTTCGGAATCTTCCGGATCAGGACGGCTGCCAGGGCCGCACAGACGAAAGAACAGACGGCCGTCAGCAAAATCTCAACCGGGGCCGTCCAGATACCCAGACGGGCCTCCGCACCGCGTCCGAACCAGCCCAGGAAAAGGCCGGAAAAGGCTGACAGGATCAGCATGTGGCCCAGATAAAGGCCGTATGAGGCCTTGGACACGGGCAGCAATATCTGCCGGTAGAACTTTCCGGAAGAGCCGATGCGGCGCAGCAGCACGAGCAGGCCGACCGTCGTCAAGGCCGTTCCGAGCGTATCGTTGCAAAGGGTTGTTTCCCACCAGACTCCCTGGGCCAACGTTCCTCCGAAGGGGAATGTCCCGCCTGTCGTGGACAGGATCCGCCGCAGGAAGCCGCCGCCCGTAATGGCGACCCCGGCCAGCAGCAGCGGGATGGCAATCCACAGTGCCTTCCGCAAGGACATCTGCCCCACATATTTACGGAAATACAGCCCGAGCAGGAGATAGCCGAAGAATCCGCTGAAATAGTAGAAGACACCGTACGCATTCCAACTTGCCTCCCCCCAGAGCGGATACAAAGCCGGGCGCGGGATGCCTCCCGGGCCGTAGGTCATGGCCAGGCTGCCCCCGGAGGCCCAGTCGCGGATCAGGGGGATCAGGGTCGTAAACAGCCACAAGAGCAGGTAGCCCTGCAATTCTTTCTTCCCGACTTTTTCGGCCCAAGGAGAGAGCAAGGGCATCAGCAGGTACAGTCCCACAAGCATATAGACAAACCAGAGATGCCCGGCGGTATAATTGAAATTCAGCAGCAAATCCTGGAAGTTCCGGACCGGCTCTCCCCAATAAAAGGCATAGACGACCGTCCAGACGGCAAAAGGGATCAGCACGCGGACTGCCCGCCGGCGGAAAAACTCACCGGTCGGATAATGCAGGGGGAATTGCAGATAGGAGGAGGCTACGACGAACAGGGGCACGCAGGCACGCGACAGTGCCAGAAAAACTGCCGCCCAAATCCCTTCTGCGCGGGACAGGACCTGGGAGCCCTCGCCCCCCAGATAAAATGGTTCGGTACTGTGCACGACCAGGACCATAAAACAAGCGATGACCCGCACCCAGTCTATCCAGACTTCACGGCCGGCGGGATTCAGAGCGTTATCAGTCTCCATATGCTGACATCTTATGAAGCGAAGATAAGCATTCCACGCAAATAATCGCTACCTTTGCCACATGAAAAACCGCAATACCGCCCCCGCGCATATCGAAGTCAGAGGGGCGAAAGCCCATAATCTTAAAAACATCAATGTAGATATACCGCTCGGGCAGATTGTCGGCATCGCCGGCGTGTCCGGTTCCGGCAAATCTTCGCTCGCCCTCGGCGTCCTGTATGCAGAAGGTTCCCGCCGGTATCTGGAATCCCTCTCCACCTACACCCGCCGCCGCATGACCCAGGCTGCCCGCGCCCAAGTGGATGACGTCCGGTATGTCCCGGCGGCATTGGCGCTGCACCAGCGGCCCGGCGTGCCGGGGATCCGCAGCACATTCGGTACCCTGTCAGAACTCCTCAACAGCTTGAGGCTCATGTATTCCAGATTGGCCAGCCACCGCTGCCCGAATGGCCATTACCTCGAGCCGACACTCGACGTCGCGGCAGAAAAGGAGCTGGAATGCCCGGTCTGCGGCGCCCGTTTCTATGCGCCCGGAGCGGAAGAACTCGCCTTCAACAGCCAGGGCGCCTGCCGCCGGTGCGGAGGTACCGGACTGGTCCGGACCGTGGATGAATCCACGCTGGTCCCCGATGAATCCCTGACCATCGATGAAGGCGCCGTTGCGCCGTGGAACTCGCTGATGTGGTCCCTGATGACCGACGTCTGCCGGGAGATGGGAGTCCGGACCGATGTCCCTTTCCGCGACCTGACGCCCCGGGAGCGGGAAATCGTGTTCCACGGGCCCGCAGAGAAAAAGCATATCCTGTATCACTCCAAGACGACCAATCAGGCCGGAGAACTGGATTTCACTTACTACAATGCAACGTATACGGTTGAAAACGCCCTGGCCAAGGTCAAGGACGAAAAGGGAATGAAACGGGTGGAACGTTTCCTGAAAGAAGACGTCTGCCCCGAATGCGGCGGGACACGCCTGTCCGAGGCTGCCCGGGCTCCCCTCCTGCGGGGGATTTCCTTGGCCGAAGCATGCCGGATGACCCTGGCGGACCTCTGCGTGTGGGTCGACGGCGTTCCGGCTTCCCTGCCCGAGGCCATGCGCCCCATGGCAGAGCGCATCTGCGAATCTTTCCGGGATACAGCCAAACGATTGACTGACCTGGGACTCTCCTATCTGTCCCTCGACCGAGCCGCTTCCACCCTTTCCACCGGCGAAAGGCAGCGCGTGCAGCTGGCCCGGTCCGTACGGAACCGGACAACGGGGGTCCTGTATGTACTGGATGAACCTTCCATCGGACTGCATCCTTCCAACCTCGAAGGATTGACCGGCGTCATGGATGACCTGGTAGCGGATGGCAATTCCGTCGTGCTGGTCGATCACGACACCCAGGTCCTGTCCCATGCAGACTGGATCATTGAACTGGGGCCCGGGGCCGGAGCCGGCGGCGGGAGGATCATCGCGGAAGGGCCTGTCGACAGTCTCCGCAATCATCCGGATTCCTTGATCGGCCCGTTCCTGCTGCCGGACAGGAATCCAATTCCCCCCAGCGACCGGCGCAGTTTGTTTGATTTGGGAACGATCCGGATGAGCACCGGACCCATCCATACGGTTCATCCCCTGGATGTTGTTTTCCCGAAAGGGCGGCTTTCCGTTGTGACCGGTGTATCCGGCTCCGGGAAAACCACCCTGATCCTGGAGAGCTTGATTCCCGCACTGGAAGCCCGGATTGCCGGAAAACCGCTGCCGGACCATGTCCACACAATCGAGGGAGACGGCATCCGGCATGTCAAACTGATTGATGCGTCCCCGATCGGCATCAATGTCCGCTCCACGGTCGCCACCTACAGCAATGTCCACGACGAACTACGCAAAATCTTCGCCCACACGGCGCCCGCCCGGGAGAAAGGATTGAAGGCCGGCGACTTTTCCTACAATACCGGCAATCTGCGCTGCCCGGTCTGCGACGGAACCGGCAGCATCAGCCTGGACGTCCAGTTCCTCCCGGACGTCGATATCCCCTGCCCAGAATGTCACGGATCCCGCTATGCCAAGGCGGCGTATGCGGTATGCCGGAAGAACAAGGCAGGGAAAGCCCTCAGCCTGCCCGACCTGATGTCGCTGTCGATCGACGAGGCACTCGAATATTGCAGCGACCTGCCCTTGATTCACGGCCGCCTGAAAGTATTGAGCGACCTGGGACTTGGCTACCTGACCCTCGGCGAAGCCACGCCCAGCCTGTCCGGAGGAGAAGCCCAGCGCTTGAAGCTGGCCAGCGAGATGGGGCGCGGGCAGAGCGACACCGTTTTTGTGTTCGACGAGCCGACCATCGGGCTGCACCCGCTGGATATCCGTACGCTGATGCAAGTGTTCCGGCACCTGATCGATCTGGGGGCCACTGTCATTGTCATCGAACACGACTTGGATGTCATCCGCCAGGCGGATTACATCGTCGACATGGGGCCGGGAGGCGGATCGGAAGGCGGACGCATTGTCGCGACAGGGACGCCGGAAGCGATCGCATCGTCCCCGGAAAGCATCACAGGCCGGTATATCCGCCTATAAACGAAGTGGCTGCAAGCCCCTTTCAGAATCTTACATAGAAGTGGAGATTGGCCATCCAATCGTAAAAGACACCGCGGGCGACAATGTCGCTGACGGAGATGTCACCCTGGTTCCAGTTGTTGTGGGATGAGCCGTAAAACGGCAGCTGGTTGAATTGGAAAGATGCATTGACGCAAAAGCGGTTCCAGTTCAGGCACAGCGCCATGCGGGTAATGACCGATAGAGACGGGCGCCCGTTCAAGCGGTTCTTTTCCCCGTCTTTGCAATGATTCCGGCGATAAGACGCCACATCGGACGCCAAGTCTTCCGAATAATCGGAACGGCCCTTTTCGCGCAGGACAACCGCGACCGCCGTCTCCCAATCCGGATAAACATAGCCAATCGTCTGGAAATGATTCAATAAGGTGACGAGGGGCATCACTGTCGCATTCAGGGTCAGATTCCGCAGCCCCCGCAAGCCCTCGCCTGCGGGCTGCCGATGCAGCGGAACCCAGTTATAGGAATACCCGCCCCCGAGAGAAAATTGCTGGCTGGTAAAACAGCCGGCACCCTGATGAAACTGGATAATCGCCTCATCTGCAGCATTATACCGCATGTCTCCCTGGACATATTTGGCGCCCAGCATCCAGGAGCCGGCCGAGCGGCGTTGGATTACATCGCACTTATAAGCTGACGTATAGGCAAAACGCTTGTGTTCAAAGGCATAATACGCATCCAAGGACAGCTTGCGCGAAAGTGCGGGCATGCCGCTTGTCAGGAGCATTTCCTCCTGTGCGGCATCCGGCTGTTCCGCCTGATAACGCGTTGATACGAAATCGAATACCTTGTAATATTGCGCTTGGATACCAAAGGCCTGCTTCCAGTAAGAAAAAGAAAAAAGGGTATTCTTCCCGGGGCTGCGGCGGAAAATCTCAGAGCCGTATCCCAACGAAAGCTTTCCATAAGAAAGGGAGGCGCCCAGTTTCCAGGCGGCAGGGCTCTGCTGGTCCGAAACCAGCGACGGGTGGTCCACCTGCACCGTCCCGTCGGGAAGATTCCGGATGATGGTCATGTCATGGGACATCCTGGCACGGGTGTCAATCATCGATGTTTCCATTCCGACCGTCCAGGGCGTGGACGGCTGGAATACATACGCCGGATCCAGCGAACGGTCCGGTGCCCGGAGCCACGCGAGCAGGGAGGGCACGTCATGCGGCAGGCGGGAAAGATCGATGGCGCAAACCGGCTGGGCAAACAGGGCCAGAGCGGCCAGTACAGTCAGGAATCTATTCTTCACATACAAATGTAATGGATTTTTTACGTATTTTTGTACAAAGTACACTGCATAAATTCATGAATAGTAAACTCCTTGCCCTCTTGCTGGCCACCGCACTGTTCCAACCGCTCCATGCCGACGAAGGCATGTGGCTGCCCGCCCTGATTTCCCAGAGAATCGCCGACATGCAAGACAAAGGATGCCGCTTGTCCGCAGAAGACATCTATAGCGTCAACCAGGCTTCCCTCAAGGATGCCGTCGTCCTGTTCGGGTCCGGCTGCACGGGAGAACTGATTTCCGACGAGGGACTGCTGGTGACCAACCACCACTGCGGATACGGACAGATCCAGCGGCACAGCAGCGTGGAACACGATTATCTCAAAGATGGATTCTGGGCCATGCGCCGCAATGAGGAACTGCCGAATCCGGGATTGACCGTCAGTTTCCTCGAGCGGATGGACGACGTCACAGCCGCCGTCCTGAACGGTGTGCTGCCCGGCATGTCGGAGGCCCAGCGGGACTCCGTGGTGAAAGTGCGTTCGGCAGAACTGACCCGCCAGGCTACCGCGGAAGGCAAAGGCCTGACGGCCAGGGTTGAACCCTTGTTCTACGGCAACCAGTATTTCCTGTATGTTTACCGGGTATTCCGGGACGTACGCCTGGTCGGGGCTCCCCCCTCGTCGATCGGGAAATTCGGCGGCGACACGGACAACTGGATGTGGCCCCGCCATACGGGTGATTTCTCCCTGTTCCGCATTTACGCAGACAAGGACAACAATCCCGCCGATTATTCCGAGGACAATGTCCCCTACCGCCCCAAGAGGTCTTTCCGGATTTCCCGGAAAGGAGTGCAAGAAGGAGACTTCACTTTTGTGTACGGATGTCCGGGAAGCACCCGGGAATATGTCACCAGTGACGAAGTGCGGTATATCGGAGAAGTGTCCGATCCCCAGAAAATCGCCCTGCGCACCCTCCGGCTCAATGTCCAGAAAAAATACATGTCCCAGGACCAGGCGGTCCGCATCCAGTATTCTTCCAAGAATGCATCCGTCGCCAATGCCTGGAAAAAATGGCAGGGAGAAGCCCGCGGGATCGCAAAGATGAATACGGTCGCCGAGAAACAGGCGTATGAGCAGCGTTTCCGGCAATGGGCACGGGGAACCCGGTACGAAGGGCTGGTCGAAAAGTTGGGAGACCTGTATGCACGAAGGAATCCCTATTACCTTGCCTATGAGTATTATATGGAAACGGTCCGGACGATTGAGCTCCTGCAGCTGACCGCTGCCGTCCAATCGAAGCTTTCCGACAAGAAAGCCAAAGACGCCCAGGTGGAGGCCTTTTTCAAGGATTATTACCAGCCCATTGACGAAGAAATCTTCGCGGCCGTCATGGAGGCCTTTGACCAGCATCTTCCCGAATCGTTCAAACCCGCCTGGTTCAAGGAAAAACTAGCCACGTACGGGAGCGTCGCCGCCTGGCGGGACGACCTGTTCGCCCGGTCGCTTTTCACGGACAAGGAAAAAGTGCTGCAACTGACGGAGGAAGACCTGGACCGCGTGGAAAACGATCCGGCCTGGGAGATGCACAACGCATTCCTGCAATGGTATGCCGAGGAGCTCCGGCCGGTCATCAGTGAAACCACGCGCGCTATCACGCTGGCATACCGGGATTACATGCAGGGGCAGATGGATTTCGAGCCGGGCAAGGCCTTCTATCCGGACGCCAACCTGACCCTGAGGGTCGCTTACGGCCATGTCCGGGGATATGCGCCGGCAGATGGTGTTTATTACCGCCCGGTCTCCACCCTGAAGGGAATTATCGAGAAAGACAACCCGGACATTTTCGACTACAACATTCCGCAAACCCTGCGGGATATCTATGCTGCGGGCGGCCATGACAGCCAACCCGTCTGCTTTCTCGCCACCAACCACACCTCCGGCGGCAACTCCGGCAGTCCGGTCATCAATGCCGACGGAGACTTGGTCGGAATCAATTTCGACCGCGTTTGGGAAGGGACGATGAGCGACATCGTATACGATCCGGAAATCTGCCGCAACATTTCCCTGGACATCCGCTACCTGCTCTTCAACATCGAGCACATCGGACATGCGTCCTACCTGTTCGATGAAATGAAGTTTGCGGACTGATCCCCGGTCAGGCGTCCCTACTGCATATTCCGGAGCCGGACATCCACATCGGGGAGACGGGCGGGAATGCCCGAGAGATCGGTCTGGCCGGAATGATACGGGATCAAGATGGTCGGCTTGATCATTTCCGCGGCATGGACACACTGGTCGGGCGTCATCGTATACGGCTGATTCACAGGGAGGAACGCCATGTCAATGGTACCCAGCTCCGCCATTTCCGGAATATCTTCCGTGTCACCGGCTATATAGATCCGGAAGCCATCCAGGTCCAAAATGTATCCGTTCCCGTTTCCTTTGGGATGGAACTTCTCCCGGCCAGGCGTAGTATTGTAGGCGGGAACCACTTCGACGCGGACTCCCTCGTACAGTTCGAAAGAATCTCCGTTGGCGACAGCAGTGCCGAAGCCGATTTTGTCGCGGCTGGTCTTGTTCAGGTACAATTTCGTGTGCCCGTCCATCAGGGTCTTCAGCGTAGCCTCGTCGAGGTGGTCCGGATGCTCATGCGTAACCAGGATGAAATCCGCCTTTCCGAAATCCTTGGCATAATCCGTCGGCTTTCCGAATCCGGCCACCGGATCGATCTGGATCGTCATATCCTTGTACATCACCGCCAGCGAGCCGTGCTTGATCAACGTAATGTCCATCAAGCCGCATTCCGTACTCAGCGACTCGACCTCGTAGCCCTCGGGCGGTTCGGCGGCAAAGGTTACAGCTGAGAAAAAAACGGGAATCAAAGACAGGAGCAAGCCTCCCAAAAACAATTGTATCTTCTTCATCATGCACCGCCGGCTGAATCAGTCAGCCGGACTTTCCAAAGATAGTGATTTTTGCGATTCCCCGGATTATTCCCAATTAATTCGTACTTTTGTACTGCCATACCGTGCCGAGATGATACACACGAGCGAAATCATGACTATCCCGCCGGAGGCGTTCCGGACAGATCTGCAGAAACAGGTTTACAAGACGCTGGATTCCCTGTCCGTCCCCTTCTGGCGGATCGACAACGACCCTGCCGTCACCATGGAGGACTGCCGGGCCATCGACGTACGTCTCGAAGTCAGCACGGTGAAGACCCTCCTGCTGTGCAACCGGCAGCAGACAACGCATTACCTGTACGTTACCGCAGGAGACAAACCTTTCGTAACCAAGGATTTCGGACATGCGCTCGGCATCTCCCGCGTTTCATTCGCCCCGCAGGACCAACTCGTTCCGATATTGGGGACCGTTCTCGGAGCGACCACGGTTTTCAGCACCTTACTGGCCCCGGAAGGAAGTTTCACCCTCGTCATGGACAAGGAAGTCACCCGAAGCCCCTGGTACGGCTGCACCGACGGGACGACGACCTGTTACATGAAAATCCGGACTGCCGACCTGATGGAAAAGATCCTTCCCACAACCGCATTTACACCTATTCTGATCTGATATGTACAAGACACTGTCCTCCGCCATCGTTGCGGGCATCTGCATCGGTATTGCCGGATTCGGCAACCTGGCTATCGGCGGCATCGCCGGTCCCGTCGTCTTCGCCTTCGGCCTGTGCACCGTCGTCTGTTACAAAGTCAAACTGTTCACCGGGACGGCCGGATTCATCCAGTCCCCGGAAGAACTGGGGAATCTGCTCCTGATCCTGTCCGGGAATATCCTGGGGTGCCTGCTGGTCGGCCTGCTGGCCCGGCTTTCTCCCCTACCGATCCAGGAGAATGCAGGAAACATCCTGCAGGGACGCCTTTCCACCGGCATCCTCCCCTGCGGGGTGCTGGCCATCGGCTGCGGCTTCATCATGACCGCGGCGGTCCGCTTCGCCCGGCAAGGAACCTGGTGGCCCCTCCTCTTCGGCGTTCCGCTGTTCATTTTCTGCGGCTACCCGCACAGCATCGCCGATGCCTTCTACTACCTGGCCGCCCCGGTTTCCCTGCTGTCCTGGAAAGTCCTGGGGCTGTATGCAGCCATCGTGGCGGGAAACTTTGTCGGCTGCAACCTGACCCGCCTGATCCTGTGGGACAAACAAGCATAAGAGAATTTACTTTAACCATCCAATATCATGTCTGATTGCAAATATAGAATCGAGAGTGACCTTCTCGGTGAACTCCAAGTACCCGCCGATGCCTATTACGGCGTACAAACCCAACGTGCCCTGAACAACTACAAGATTTCCAACACCCGGATGTGCGATTATCCGGAATATGTGATTGCCATGGCCTATGTCAAAATGGCTGCAGCCCAGGCAAATGCCGAACTCGGCGTCCTGGACCGGGGCATCGCGGATGCCATCATCCAGGCCTGCCGGGAAATCGCGGACGGAAAATTCCTGGACCAGTTCCCGGTCGACATGATGCAGGGAGGCGCCGGCACATCGGTCAACATGAATGCCAATGAAGTCATCGCAAACCGCGCACTGGAAATCATGGGACACCGGAAAGGCGAATACCAGTACTGCTCCCCGAATGACCATGTCAACTGCGCCCAATCTACGAATGACGCCTATCCGACCGCGTTCCGCTACACTTTCGTCCGGATGAACAAACACCTGGTCGCCCGGCTGCAGGCACTGATCGCCGCATTCCGCGCCAAGGGCGAAGAATTCAAGGATGTGATCAAAATGGGCCGTACCCAGCTCCAGGATGCGGTTCCGATGACCTCCGGCCAGGAATTCAACGCCTTCGCCAACAATCTCGAAGAGGAAATAGCCAATCTGGAACGCAATGCCGTACTCCTGCGCGAAATCAACATGGGCGGAACCGCCATCGGAACGGGTCTGAATGCCGTCCCCGGATTCGCGGAGCTCTGCACCCAGCGGATGTCTGAATTCTGCGGCGATACCCTCGTCAAGGCGGCCGACCTGGTCGAAGCCACCCCGGACACCGGCGCGTACGTCAGCTATTCCGCCGCGCTCAAACGCCTGGCCATCAAGCTTTCCAAAATATGCAACGACCTGCGCCTGATGGCGTCCGGCCCCCGGTGCGGATTGAATGAGATCAACCTCCCGCCGATGGCTCCCGGCTCGTCCATCATGCCGGGCAAGGTCAATCCCGTCATCCCGGAGGTTACCAACCAGGTCTGTTTCAAAGTCATCGGCAATGACACGACGGTCGCTTTCGCCGCGGAAGCCGGCCAGCTCCAGCTGAATGTAATGGAACCGGTAATTGCCGAATCGATCCTGGAGAGCGTGACATGGCTGTGCAACGCCATCGAGACACTCCGGACCAAGTGCATCGAAGGAATCACGGTCAACGCACAGCATTGCTATGAAATGGTCAAGCACTCCATCGGCATCGTCACTGCCCTGAACCCGTACATCGGATACAAAACCTCCACCAAGGTGGCCAAGGAGGCCCTGGAGACCGGACGGAGTGTCTATGACCTCGTGCTGGAACACGGATACATGACCCGTGAAAAATTGGACGAGGCCCTTGACCCGAAATCCATGACCCGTTCGCACGAACTCTTGAAATAGAATTGAAAAGCCCTCATTTCCCTATCATGAAGAAAACCCTTCTTTCGCTGTCAGGTCTCCTGTTCTCCCTGCTGCTCGCCGCTCAGGGCAACCCGCTCGAAGTCCGCCAGACCGTCCTTTCCAACGGGATGGAAGTCTGGATCAATGAAGACCACTCGCAGCCGATCGTATTCGGCGCCGTTGTCGTGAAAGCCGGCGGAAAGGACAGCCCTGACACCGGCCTGGCCCATTATCTGGAGCACCTGCTTTTCAAAGGGACGACGGAACTGGGAACGGTCGACTATGCAGCCGAAAAAGTATGGCTGGACTCCATCGCCGCCTGCTATGACCGCCTGTCGACCACCACGGGCCAGGAAGAGCGCCTGGCTATCCAGAAAGAAATCAACCGCCTGAGTATCAAGGCCGCGGAATATGCCATCCCGAATGAGTTCGACCGTCTGACCGCCGAATTCGGCGGCACGGGGCTCAATGCGGCCACTTCTTATGATTATACCTACTATTTCAACACCTTCTCCCCGCAGTACATGGCCCAATGGGCGGAACTGAACAGCCACCGCATGATGCAGCCGGTTTTCCGCCTGTTCCAGGGAGAGTTGGAGACCGTCTACGAGGAAAAGAACCGCAGCGCGGACAATGCCTTGCAGGCCCCCATGTTTGAAATGATCAAGGAGTTCAGCGGCAGCAACCCGTATTCTTATCCGGTCATCGGCAGCACCGAAAACCTGAAGAACCCGCGGCTGGGGGAAATGATGGACTTTTTCAACAAGTATTATGTCGGCTGCAACATGGGACTGATCCTGTCGGGCGATCTTGACGGGGCATCCCTGCAGCCATTGCTGGAACGCACTTTCGGCCGGATCCGGAGGGGCGAGAAACCCGAAAAAGCGCCGGTAGAGGCACCGGCCCTGTCCGGACGGCGCGACGTCAAGATCAAGGCCGACATCCCGCTGATCAAAGTTTCTGTTTTCGCCTTCAACGGGCCGAAAGAGGCGGATGCCGACGCCCCGGCCCTGGACCTGGCCACGCAGTTGCTGACCAACAGTTTTTCCTCGGGCCTGATGGATTCCCTGGTCACGGCGCATAAGGTGCTGATGGCCGGTGCGATGCGAGTTCCGCTCTTCAACGAAATGGGAATCGCCGGATTCGCCGTGATTCCGTCGCTGCCCTTCGGATCCCTGCCCAAATCGGAAAAGATGTGCTGGGAGCAGATCGAGAAAATCAAACGCGGGGAGTTTTCCGACGCGGCCGTAGAGGCGCTCAAATATGCCGCCAGCAAACAGGCGCTCGGCTCGCTGGAGACCATCGGTGACCGCTCCGCACAAATGGTTTCCGCCATGAGTCAGGGACGCAGTTGGGATGCCTATCTCCGCCAAGTCGGATCCATCCGGGACATCACCCGGGAGGATATCATCCGCGTTGCCCGTAAATACTTCAACGAGAATTACATCCGATTCGAAAAAGTAAAAGGGAGCTACGAAAAGGACAAGGTGGCGAAACCGGACTTCGACCCCATTATCCCGCCCCATGCCGCCGAGACATCGGCCTATGCCGCCAAACTCGAGTCAATGCCCGTCGAAGACCGCCCTGCCCGCATGCTGGACTTCAACAAGGACATCGAACGGGTGGCGTTGAACGACCACGTTTCGCTCTACTACAAACAGAATCCGGTAAACGACATCTTCGATCTTCAAATCCGCATCGACAAAGGATCGGCCGAGGATCCGGCCATCCCGCATGCGGCTGCGCTGATCGGAGCCAGCGGGACGGATTCCCTGAGCATCCAGCAGCTTTCCCGCGCCTGGCAGCAACTGGGGACCACGTTCTTCACCGATAGTGGGAACCACAGTTTCTCGCTGAACATCAGCGGATTCGACAACCGGCTGGATGCGTCGCTGGCGCTGCTGCGGCACATCATTGACCACGCACGCGCTGACCAGAAGAGTTTCCAGGAAATCAAGACCGGCATTACGCTGGAGAAACAAACCTTCTTCAAAGGAGGCACTTCCAATCTCATGAGCGCCCTGCAGCAGCGGGTCTTTTTCGGGGAAGAATCGCCGCTGCTCACGCAGATGACCGTCAAGGAGCTGGACAAACTCGGCATGGAAGGGCTCATGCGGACCTTCTCCGGATTGATGGATTGCGATTATACCATCTTCTATTCCGGCTCCCTGCCGAAAGAAGCCGTCGCCGATGCCCTGCGCTCCCGGCTGGATCTTTCGCGCCCCGGGAATAAACCGGCCAGGAAGGATATCCGCCTCCGCCATTATGACGAGCCGACCGTGTTCTTCTACAATCTGCCCGGTTCCCGCCAGGCCCAGATCATGACTTACCAGACGAGTGGGGCACCGGCCTCCGGGAAAGAGCAGGCCATGGCCGAGCTGCTCGGAGAATACATCGGAGGCGGAATGTTCTCCCTCATGTTCCAGGAAGTACGGGAATTCCGTGCGATGGCCTACAGCGCTTCCGGCGCCGTGTCCCTGCCCGATCCCGTCCAGCGCGGAGAATCCACCCTGCTGTATACCTCCCTGGGCACGCAAGCCGACAAATCGCTTGCTGCCATGCAGCTCGTTGACTCGCTGCTGGATACGATGCCGCTGCGGGAAAAGGGACTCCGGGCGGCAACCCGTTCCCTGCAAGCCTCCGCCAACAATAAATTCCCATCTTTCCGCGACCTGGGAAAAACGGTCCGCAACATGGAAATAAGAGGATATCAGGACGATCCGACGCGATCTGTCATCGAGAATCTCGGCAGTATCACACAAGAGGACCTCCGCCGCTACTATGACCAGTCCTTCCGGACCGCAGCGCGGAGTTACATCATTGTCGGCGATAAAAAGAACTTGCCGATGGATGAGATCGGCAAGTTCGGGAAAATCATCGAGTTTACGAAAGAACAGGTTTACAGGTAGCAGCACCAGTTGTGCACATCTTCCTGCTCTCCGTTCTGGATTCCGGTGATCCGCTGGTACAGCCGTGAGCAGACAGGCCCGACTTCCCCGTCTTTTCCAAAACGGAATGAAGTTGTGATCTCCGGTTCTTCGAGGACCGGCTTGACATCGATATGCGACATCGGCGTGATAACCACCGCCGTGCCGCATCCGGCAGCCTCCTCGAATTCAGCCAGTTCCGCCAGCGGGATGGGCCGTTTCTCCACAACCATGCCGAAATCTGCCGCCACCTGCTGGAGCGACAGGTTCGTGATGGACGGCAAGACGCTGTCTGAGAGCGGGGTCACATACTTGTTCCCCTTGATGCCGAAGAAGTTGGACGAACCGAATTCATCCACATACTCGCGAGTCGCCGCATTCAGATACAGCAATTCCGCATAACCCTGCTCATGGGCGATCTTGTACGGCTTGAATGTCGAGGCGTAATTCGCCCCGATCTTGTAACTGCCGGATCCCTTCGGAGCCGCCCGGTCATAATTACCCGGAATCACAGCCGCGCAGGAGCGGAGGTGGGCTCCATAATACGATCCGACAGGAGCGCACATGACGGCGAAAATCGCTTCGGGATACGGCACCAGCTGCATCTGCGGATGCATGCCCACCAGCAAGGGGCGGATATACATCGAGGCCCGGTGCCCGTAGGGCGGCAGGAATTCCATGTTGCCCTCCACGCAAAGTTTGCACATCCGGATGAACATTTCCTCATCCGGACAAGGCATCCCCAGAAACGCTGCCGTTCTCTTCAGACGGGCGGCATTCTGGTCCGGCCGGAAAAGGGCGATGCGCCCGTCCTGCTGCCGGAATGCTTTCAATCCCTCGAAACAGGAAATCGCATAATGGAATACCTGTGCAAAAGGATCGAAGGTGAAAGAAAAGGTCTCAGTCGATTCCACGGGAGACCACTGACCGTCCTTGTAATGCGACAAGACCACGGTCCTTGTCCTGAAGGCATCAAAGCCCAGGCTGTTCCAATCAATCGTCTGCATATCAGAAAAACCGAATTATTTCTTTTCAAGGATCAGAGCGGCGATCCGGTCGCCGGTCTCTGAGGTGGAATACGCCTTCCCGTTACCGGCAAGGTCTTCTGTCACAGTACCTTCCTCGATACTGGCAGCGACTGCCTCGCGGATGGCCTTCCCCTCCTCCATCAAACCGAAGGCATACTCGAACATCATCGCGGCCGACAGGACAGCGGCCACGGGGTTGGCGATATTCTTTCCGGCGGCTTGGGGATAGGAGCCATGGATGGGTTCGAAAAGCGAGGTATGGACTCCGACAGAGGCCGATGCCAGCAGGCCCATGGAGCCGGAAATGCAACTGGCTTCATCCGTCAGGATATCCCCGAAGGTATTTTCCGTGACGAGCACATCAAAGAATTTCGGGCAGCGGATCAACTGCATCGCCGCATTGTCCACGAACATGTAATCCACCTGTACATCAGGATATTGCGGTTCCATCTCCCGGGCAATCTGGCGCCACAGCCGGGAAGATTCGAGGACGTTCGCCTTGTCCACGACCGTCAGGTGACGGCGGCGGGAACGCGCATACTTGAAAGCAAGGGCCAGGATACGCTCCACCTCACTGCGCGAATAAATACACGTATCGAAGGCGGTATTTCCGTCGTCCCGGCGCCCTTTTTCGCCGAAATACATGCCTCCCGTGAGTTCCCGTACACAAAGCAGGTCCGCCCCGTCCACCAGTTCCTCCTTGAGCGGAGACTTGGAAACCAAGGACTTGAATGTTTCTACCGGACGAAGGTTCGCATACAGGCCCAGCTGCTTGCGGATCGCCAGCAAGCCCTGTTCCGGACGGACCGGCGCCGTCGGATCATTGTCATATTTCGGATCCCCGACAGCACCGAACAGCACCGCATCGCTGTCCATGCACAAGGTATGGGTCTCAGCCGGATACGCATCCCCGAAACGGTCGATGGCACAGGCCCCGACATAGCCGAATGTGTATTGCACTTCATGGCCGAAACGCGCGCACACGGCATCCACTGCTTTGACGGCCTGGGCGACGACCTCGGGTCCGATCCCGTCCCCGGGCAAGGTTGCAATCTTTAGTTTCATAATCTGTTCTCTATGATATTCAACATTTTAACCGTAGCTTTAATGGCCGCTTCCGCTTGGTCGGAATCTACGCCGCGGGTTTTGAAGGCATGGCCTCCGAGGTCCCAGGAAATCGTCGTTTCCACCAAGGCGTCCGTCTTTCCTCCGGGAGGAATCTTCACCACATAGTCGGACAGCTTGGGATGGGGTTTTCCCAGTCCGTCATAGATTTTCCAGAGCGCTTTCATGAAAGCGTCATACTGGCCGTCTCCGGCAGCGGATTCCTCATACTCCTTCCCGTCTATGTCCAGCCGCAACAGGGCGACAGGGCGCATGCCCCGCGTCAACTGGAGACTGTAATTGACAATCCGGATCCGGTCGGGTGTCTGGAAATCCCCTCCCAGCACATCGGCGATGATGAAGGGAAGGTCGTCGGGACCGAGCGTTTCTTTCTTGTCGCCGAGTTCCACGACCCGCCGGGTCACCTGCTGCATCTGGTCCGGGTTCAGACTGATGCCCAATTCCTCCAGATTCTGGACGATGCTGGCCTTCCCGCTCATTTTGCCCAGGGCATAATGGCGGTGCCGCCCGAACCGCTCCGGCTGCAGTTTGCTTTGATACAATCCCCCTTTCTGGTCCCCGTCGGCATGGATGCCGCTGGTCTGCGTAAACACGTATTCACCGATCAAAGGTTTGTTCGGCGGTACCCGGACACCGGAAATCGTTTCCACGTACCGGCACACGTGCATCAACCGGCTTTCATCCAACGTATTTTCCACGCACAGATGGTCGTTCAGCAAGCCGATGACCGAAGAAACGGAGACGTTGCCTGCCCGCTCCCCCAGCCCGTTGACCGTTACGTGGACGCCCCGGATTCCGGAATGAACTGCCACCATCACATTCGCCGCAGCCAAATCATAATCATTGTGCGCATGGAAGTCGAAATGCATGCCGGGATAGCGGGAAACCATCCGCCCGCAATAACGGCCGGTCAGCTCCGGACTCAGGATCCCCAGGGTATCCGGCAGCATCACCCGGCGCACCGAAGCCTTCGACAGCGCATCCGTCAGGAAAAACACATAGTCCGGATCCGTCATCATCCCGCCGGACCAGTCCTCCAGGTATACGTTGACAGACAAGCCTTTCTGAGTCGCATCCCCGATGACGGAAAGCAAATCTTCCACATGCTGCTGCGGCGTTTTCCGGAGCTGTCCGGTCAAATGCCGCAGCGATCCCTTCGCCAGCAGGTTCAATACGCGGCCCCCGGAAGAGGCGATCCAGTCGACGGATGCCCCGCCGTCCACGAATCCCAACGCCTCGACGCTGTCCAGCACACCTTTCTCTGCCGCCCAACGGCAGATTTTGGCAAAGGCCTCTTTTTCCCCCTGTGACACACGGGCGGAAGCAACCTCTATCCGATTGACCTTCAACTCCTCCAGCAGCAACCGGGCAATTGCCAGTTTCTCATCCGCATTGAATGAGACGCCGGCGGTCTGCTCGCCGTCGCGGAGGGTCGTATCCATTACTTCGACCATTGCTCTTCGTAGGCGGCTATTTTGTCTTTTTGCAGCAGAAGATAATCGATGTCATCCAGCGCATGCATCAGGCAATACTTCTTGTAAGGATTGAGTTCGAACGATTCGCTGGAACCATCCGACAGGAGGGTAACGGTCTGCGCCGGAACATCCACGCGGACTTTCACTGCAGGGTCGGCCTGAACCGCCGCGAAGAGTTTCGCCAGGAAGGCCTCCGACACCGTCACCGGCAAGACGAAATTATTCAGTTCATTGTTCTTGTGGATATCAGCGAAAAAGCTGGATATCACGACTTTGAATCCATATCCAGCCAGGGCCCATGCCGCATGTTCCCGGCTGGAGCCACACCCGAAGTTCTTGCCGGCGAGCAGGATGTCACCCTGATAACGGGAATCGTTCAGGACAAATTCCGGATTCGGACTGCCATCCGGGCGGTACCGCCAGTCCCGGAACAGGTTTTCTCCGAAAAAGCGTTCATCCCTTGTCGTCGCTTTCAAGAAGCGCGCAGGGATAATCTGGTCCGTATCCACATTCTCCAGGGGAAGCGGCACGCAAGTACTTTCTATAATATTGAATGACTGTTTCATAGCATTTCTCTTGGATCCGTTATGACACCGGTCACGGCCGCTGCGGCCGCGACAAGCGGGCTGGCCAGCAAAGTCCGGGAGAGCGGTCCCTGCCGCCCCTCGAAATTCCTGTTACTGGTTGAAACACAATATTTTCCCGGAGGAACTTTGTCGTCGTTCATGGCCAGGCAGGCCGAACAACCGGGCTGGCGTACTTCGAAACCGGCAGCCTGCAAGACATCCAGCAGCCCTTCCGCTTCAACCTGGCGCCGCACCTCCCAGGAGCCGGGGACCAGCCAGGCCACAATACCGGGGGCTTTCCGGCGCCCCTTCACGATGGAAGCGAATGCGCGGAAATCTTCTATCCGTCCATTGGTGCAGGCCCCCAGGAAAACGTAGTCCACAGGATGTCCCAACAGCCGCTCTCCAGGTTTGAATCCCATGTATGACAGCGACTTGAGGAAAGAGGCCTGTCCCTCCTGGGGAATCTCGTCCAGGGTCGGGACCGCTCCGGATACCGGCATGCCCATTCCCGGATTCGTTCCATACGTAATCATCGGCGCAATTGCCGCCCCGTCGAAGACCAGTTCTTTGTCAAAAACCGCATCCTCTCCGCTGCGGAGCGTTTTCCAATACGCAACGGCCTCATCCCAGGCAGCACCCTTCGGTGCATATTCGCGTCCTTTCAGATATGCGAAGGTCACTTCGTCCGGCGCAACGAAACCACCCCGCGCCCCCATCTCGATGGAGAGGTTGCACAAGGTCAGTCTGCCTTCCATGGACATATCCCGCACCACCTGGCCGCCGTACTCGACGAAAAAGCCCGTAGCGCCTCCCGTCGAAATCTGCTGCATGATGTACAGGGCGACGTCTTTGGGCGTCACACCCTTTCCCAGCCGGCCCTCCACGCGGATCCGCATGGATTTCGGCTTGGACTGCAGGATACACTGCGAGGCAAGGACCATTTCCACTTCGCTGGTCCCGATGCCGAATGCGACGGCCCCCATCGCCCCGTGCGTAGACGTATGGGAGTCCCCGCAGACGATGGTCATTCCGGGCAGGGAGAGGCCACGCTCCGGTCCCACGACATGGATGATCCCGTTACGGGGATCCATCATGCCGAAGTGCGTCAAACCGAAAGCGGCCGCATTCGCCGCCAGGGTATCGACCTGCTGTTTGGAAACCGGATCCGCAATCGGCTTGTCCTGGTCATGGGTCGGCGTATTGTGGTCCGGCATGCAGATGATCTTCTCGGGACGGAAACACCCGATTCCCCGTTCTTTCATGGAAGCGAAAGCCTGCGGGCTGGTCACTTCATGGCAATACAGCCGGTCGATATACAGTTGGGAAGGCCCGCCATCCAGCTTCTGGACGACGTGCGCATCCCAGATTTTGTCGAACAATGTATTCATTTCCAAATTACATCTTATTGATACAATCCACATAGGCTTCGATCGAAGCGGTCACGATGTCCGTGCTGGCGCCGAATCCGTAATAGACCCGGCCCTCGCTTTCCACCTGCATATGCACTTTGCAGCAGTCGTCGGAGCCCTTGGTCACACCCTGTATCGTGAACTCATTGATCGTCACCTGGCGACGGATAATCTGACGGAGCGCATTGATGGACGCGTCCACCGGCCCGTTCCCCGTCGCCGCCGCCTCGAATTTCTCTCCGGCGATATCCAGCCCGATGGAAGCCACCGGACGCATGCCGATCCCGCTGGTAGCCTGCAGCCAGTCCACCTTGATATGGTGCCCCATCCCCCGGTCGGCCCCGGCCAGCATGAGGATGTCGTCATCGTGCAGGACTTTTTTCTTGTCCGCCAACTTGAGGAATTCCTCGTATACCTCGTCCATGCGCTCATCGGTGAGATTGACACCCAGATTCTTCAGCCGGAATTTCAGGGCGGCATGGCCGCTCCGCGCTGTCAGGACGATGGAATTCTTGTCGATCCCCACATCCGTCGGATCAATGATTTCATAAGTGCTGGTATCCTTCAGGACGCCGTCCTGGTGGATGCCGGACGAATGGGCAAACGCGTTCTTCCCCACAATCGCCTTGTTCGGCTGCACCGGCATGTTCATCAACGAAGACACCATCCGGCTGAGCGGATAGATTTTCTGCGTATTGACATTCGTATGCAAATCAATGTCCTTGTGTGACTTGAGAATCATCACAATCTCTTCGAGCGCCGTGTTGCCCGCCCGTTCTCCGATGCCGTTGATGGTCACCTCACACTGCCGGGCGCCATTCAGCAGACCGGCCATGGTATTGGCCGTCGCCATGCCGAGGTCATTGTGGCAATGCGTGGAGATGATGGCATTCTCGATCCCGGCCACATGGTCGCAGAGGTATTTGATTTTCTCCCCGTACTCCTGCGGCAGGCAATATCCCGTGGTATCCGGAATGTTGACAACCGTTGCCCCGGCCTTGATCACCGCCTCGACCACCCGGGCCAGGAATTCATTATCCGTGCGGCCGGCATCTTCGGCATAGAACTCAACGTCTTCGACGTATTTCTTGGCGTACTTCACGGCCCGCACCGCCCGCTCGAGAATCTCTTCCCGGGTCGAAGCAAACTTGTAACGGATGTGGTAATCCGATGTGCCGATCCCCGTATGGATCCGCTTGCGATTGGCATGCGTCAGGGCCTGCGCCGCCACGTCGATATCCTTTTCCACCGCCCGGCTCAGCGCACAGATTACCGGCCAGGTCACCGCCTTGGAAATCTCCACCACCGAATTGAAATCTCCGGGGCTGGAGATGGGGAAACCCGCTTCAATGACATCGACGCCCAGCAATTCCAGCGACTTGGCTACCTGGATTTTCTCAACTGTATTCAGCTGACATCCAGGAACTTGTTCGCCATCGCGAAGCGTCGTGTCAAATACATATACCCGGTTAGAATCCATGGCCGGCTATTTTTCAGGACGGAGACTGCGGACGGTCGCTCCGGTCCGCCAGAGCTCGCTCTCACGCAGTGCCTTCAGTTCCGCTTCCAGGCCTTCGCGGTAGTCCGGCCGGGAGTTGGCATCGATGGAAATCTGGGCCTCTTCGCCGCTCGCCACCCGGTTGTACAATTTTTCAAATACCGGCTTGGTTGCATCGTGGAAAGGTCCCATCCAGTCGAGGGCGCCCCGCTGGGCGGTTGTGGAGCAATTCGCATACATCCAGTCCATTCCATTCTCGGCAAAGAGGGGCATCAGGGATTGGGTCAACTCTTCGACCGTCTCATTGAAGGCCTCCGAAGGGCTGTGTCCATGCTCGCGGAGCACCTCGTACTGGGCGGACAAAATCCCCTGGATCGCGCCCATCAATGTTCCGCGTTCACCGGTGAGGTCCGAATAGACTTCCCGCTTGAAATCGGTCTCGAACAGATAGCCCGAACCGACACCGATACCCAAGGCCAGCGTGCGTTCCAGCGCACGGCCGGTGGCATCCTGGTACACGGCATAGGAGGAATTGACACCCTTGCCCTGGACGAAGAGACGGCGCAGCGATGTGCCGGAGCCTTTCGGCGCCACCATGATCACATCCACGTCTTTCGGAGGAACGATGCCTGTCCGGTCATTGTACGTGATGCCGAAACCATGGGAGAAATACAGCGCCTTGCCGGGAGTCAGGTATTTTTTGACGACCGGCCACACCTGGATCTGAGCGGCATCCGAAACCAGGAACTGGATGATTGTTCCGCGTTTGCAGGCCTCCTCGATCTCGAACAGGGTCTCCCCGGGAACCCAGCCGTCCGCAACGGCCTTGTCATACGTCTTGCCCTTGCGCTGGCCGACGATGACCTTGAAACCATTGTCGCGCAGGTTCAGGGACTGGCCGGGGCCCTGGACACCATAACCGATCACGGCGATGGTTTCATCTTTCAGAACGGCACGTGCTTTTTCGAGGGTGAATTCTTCGCGGGTAACGACTTTTTCGTCTACGCCGCCAAAATTGATAATTGCCATAATCTATTATTTGTTAAATTGTTTACTTTCTCTTTCCCGTTTTTTCAAAAACTTCATCACCGGTTCCTGTGTCGCCCTCGATACCGCGATGCGGCCGGAGCGGACAAATTGCAGGATACCGAATTGCCGGAGCTCTTCATACAATGCCGCCGTTTCTTCCGTATAGCCCGTCTTCTGGATGACCGTAAAGGTTTTGTTCATCTCGACGATCCGGGCGCCATGCCGGGAGAGCAGGTTCTCGAGATCCCCGTACTCCAGCAGCTTGTCCGTCGGCATCTTATACAAGGCCAGTTCCCGGTATACGATCTTGTCATCGGTATAGAAGAAGGCTTTGATTACATCAACCCGCTTCTCGATCTGCTGGACGGCTTCCCGCAGGCGCCGGTCAGTGCCCCGCGTAACGATGGTGATGTTGTGGATCCCTTCCAGGGAAGTGGCCCCGGCGGACATGCTCCAGATACTCAGGCTGCGCCGCGTGAAGACATTGGAGATCTGCGAGAGCAAACCGATCTCGTTTTCGGTGTAAATGGTCACCGTATATTCTTGGATCTTCTCTTCTTCCATCATTTATACCAGGTTTTATCCGTCAGCATGATTTCATCAATTCCCCTTCCGGGAGGCACCATCGGCATGACCATGCCGTTCTCCTGGACATGAACGTCCAGCAGGAAAGGCGCATCATCCGAGAGCATTTCCTTCAAAGCCGGCTCCAGATCCGCCCGGTCCTGCACCACGGCGCTGCGGATTCCATAAGCAGCCGCAATCATCCGGTAATCCGGATTCAGCATCCGAGTCTGGGAATAGCGTTCGCCGAAAAACAGTTCCTGCCACTGGCGGACATTCCCGAGCCAGTTGTTATTCAGCAGGATCATCTTGACGCCGATACCGTCCTGCATGATGGTACCGAACTCCTGCAGGGTCATTTGGATCCCGCCGTCGCCGACGAAGAGGCACACGGTCCGGTCGGGAGCGGCCACCTTCGCACCGATTGCAGCCGGCAAGCCGAAGCCCATCGTTCCCTATCCGCCGGATGAAAGGAAACTCCGCGGAGAACGGAAGGAGGAATAGCGGGCCGCCATCATCTGGTTCTGGCCGACATCGGTTACGATGACTGCCTGCCCGTCCGTGGCCCGGCTCACCCGGTCCACCACTTCGCCCATGCGGATCAACGGGTCTTTCGGATGGACCTCCGGTTCAATTACTTTTTCTTGTTCAGCCACTTGGCACTCCACGAAGCCGTCTGACCATCCCTTGTGGGTGCGGGGCGCCATTTTCTGCGTCAGGGCCTCCAGCACCTCCCGGGCATCCCCGCAGATGGCGATTTCCGGACGGATGATCTTTCCGAGTTCAGATTTATCGATGTCGATATGGATGATCTTGGCCTGCGGGGCATAGCGTTCTACCACGCCAGTCACCCGGTCGTCAAATCGCATCCCGACGGCAACCAGCACGTCGCAGGAATTGGTCATGATATTCGGCGCCACATTCCCGTGCATGCCGACCATCCCTTTCAGGAGCGGATGTCCTGTAGGCAATGCGCTCAATCCCAACAAAGTAGCCCCGGCCGGAATATCTCCCTTCTCCAAGAATGCCTGCAGCTGGGCCTCCGCATGGCTGATCGTAATTCCCTGACCGAAAACCACCATCGGACGTTCGGCGGCATCCAGCAACTGAACCGCCCGGTTAATTGCCTGCTCCGACGGATGGGGTTTCGGGACATAACTCCGGATAAACCGGCAGGGTTCATAGACAAAATCCACTTCCCCGACCTGGGCATCCTTCGTCAGATCCAGGACGACCGGTCCGGGACGGCCGGTCCGGGCGATGTAAAACGCCCGGGCGATCGCCCACGCCACCTCTTCCGGCCGGCGGATCTGGTAATTCCATTTGGTAATCGGCGCCGTCAGGCCGATGACATCCGTCTCCTGGAAAGCATCCGTTCCCAAAGACCCGCACGGGACCTGGCCGGTAATGACCACCAACGGCGTCGAGTCCACCATGGCATCGGCCACACCGGTGATCACATTGGTCGCACCGGGACCAGAAGTCACCAGGACGACGCCCGGCGCCCCTTTGACCCGGGCATATCCCTGCGCCGCGTGAACGGCACCCTGCTCATGGCGGACCAGGATATGATTAATCCGGTCTGTATAATCACACAGACGGTCAAAGACCGGCATGATCTGGCCGCCGGGATACCCGAAGACGGTCTCTACCTTTTCCTCGATCAGTGAACGCCAGAGGGCGTCCGAACCCGAAATCATTTCTTTTGCCATTATTCCAATATTCTGACGGCCCCTTTGTCGGCCGAAGAAACCATCCGCGCATAGGCCCGCAAACTGGCGGAAACGCCCCGCTGCCGCACCGGCGGAGTGAATGCAGCCGCCCCCCGGGATTCTTCCTGCGCACGACGTGCAGCGAGTTCCTCCTCGGAAAGGCAAACCCGGATGGACCGCGAAGGGATATCGATTTCAATCCGGTCCCCATCCCGCACCAATGCGATGTTCCCGCCGGAAGCCGCCTCGGGAGAGATGTGTCCGATGCTCAGCCCGGATGTCCCGCCGCTGAACCGGCCGTCTGTCAACAGGGCGCAAGCCTTGCCCAAGTGCATGGATTTCAGATAAGACGTCGGATACAGCATTTCCTGCATGCCCGGACCGCCTTTCGGCCCTTCATACGTGATGACGACGACATCCCCTGCCTGTACGCGCCCCCCCAGGATGGCATCGCAGGCTTCTTCCTGGGAATCATATACTTTCGCAGGGCCGGAGAAAGCCCAAAGGGAAGGATTGACCCCGGCTGTCTTGACAACACATCCGTCCGGGGCGAGATTGCCATACAATACGGCCAGTCCGCCGTCAGCGGTGTAGGCATGGTCCAAATCGCGGATGCAGCCTGCGGTACGGTCCCGGTCCAGTGTTTCATAATACGTCTCCTGGCTTCCCAGAGCGGTGCTGAAGCGATTGGCCGGAGCACTGCGGTATACCTGCAAGGCTTCTTCGGTCACATGTTCCGACAGGATGGAATAGCGGGATATTTCCTCAGCCAGCGTCATCCCGTCGACCCGGACCAGGGACGGATCGGCCAGGCCTCCCTCCACGAGGGCCGCCATGATGGCGACGACTCCGCCGGCCCGCCCCACATCCTGCACATGGTACTGGGCCGTATTGGGCGCCACCTTGCAGATGCAGGGAACCTTGCGGGAAAGGGCATCGATATCCGCGAGGGTAAAATCCACGCCGGCCTCATGGGCGACAGCCAACAGGTGCAGGACCGTATTTGTCGAGCCGCCCATCGCAATATCCAAAGCCATGGCATTCAGGAAGGCGCCACGGGAGGCAATGGAACGGGGAAGGACCGCTTCGTTTCCGTCGCGGTAATACTGCCAGGCATTTTCGACAATCAGGCGCCCGGCCCGGCGCAACAGTTCCACCCGGTTCCGATGGGTCGCCAATACGGTTCCGTTTCCGGGCAACGCCAGCCCGATCGCTTCGGTCAGGCAATTCATGGAATTGGCCGTGAACATGCCGGAACAGCATCCGCATCCCGGGCAGGCCGCTTCCTCGACCGCAGCGACTTCTGCGTCCGGAAGTGTCGCATCCGCACTCTGGACCATGGCGTCGATCAAATCGAGGCGCGCCGCCCCGCGGACACCGGCTTCCATGGGCCCGCCGGAGACGAAAACAGCCGGGATATTCAAGCGCATCGCGGCAATCAGCATGCCGGGCGTCACCTTGTCACAATTGCTGATACACACCATCGCATCGGCCTTGTGCGCATTCACCATGTATTCGATGCTGTCGGCAATGACTTCCCGAGACGGGAGGGAATACAGCATGCCGTCATGTCCCATGGCGATGCCGTCATCTACGGCAATCGTGTTGAACTCGGCAGCATAGCATCCGCATTTCTCGATTTCTTCCTTGACGATCTGCCCGGCGTCATGCAGATGCGTATGGCCCGGGACAAACTGGGTGAAAGAGTTGACTACGGCGATGACGGGCTTGCCGACTTGTTCCTTTTTCATGCCGGCCGCTTTCCACAGCGCCCTGGCACCGGCCATGCGCCTGCCTTCGAATGTAATACTGCTACGAAAAGGATGTACCATATTCTATTTGTTAAAAACCCCTCCTCAGCGCGGGCTGAGAAGGGGTCGTATTGTTTTTCATACCGTTACGCCGTTCCCGCCCGCGAAATTAATCCACGAGAATAAGGAGGGAAAGGCCGAGCACGTGTACGTTCATTTTCTTGAGTTATGATTTGTAACCGGATTCAAATCTAACTAATATGAACCGAAAATGCAAGAAAATAATCAGAAAAATGCAATCAATCAGCATCAAACAGGGTTGGAAACGATTTCCGGAATGCATCCAAATCCGACATGCAAATCGTTACAGTCGAAAAATCAACGGCATTTTTCTTACAATTTGAAATCATATTCCCGCCAGGGCCCAACAAAACGGAATTTCCGCAATACCGGTTTCCGGGATCCTGTCCCACTCGGTTCACGCCGGCCACAAAGCACTGATTCTCGATGGCACGCGACCGTAACAGGCAGTCCCAGGCATCGATCCGGGATTCCGGCCAGCTCGCCACATACAGGGCCAGATCATATTCCGGAGAACCCGTTTCTTTCGCGATCCGGTTCCGGCTGAACACCGGGAAACGAAGGTCATAACAGACCTGGAGCAGAATCCGGAACCCCTTCCACGGGACAATCACGCGGCTTTCCCCGGGCGTATACCGACGCTGCTCTCCCGCATAGGAGAAAAGATGCCTTTTGTCATAATAGCTGACCCCGCCGTCAGGGCGCACGAAATAAAACCGGTTCCGGAAACCGGTTTCCGTCTGCACGGCCAGGCTGCCGGCGACAGCGGCACCGCGGCCGGCAGCGACCTGCCGCATCCATTCCAGGGTATCGCAATCCCGCTGGAGGCCGTTCTCCGCCATGCCTTCCGGCTCGGTGACAAAGCCGGTCGAGAACATTTCCGGAAGAACGATCAAATCCGTTTCCCCGACACCGGCCAGGACGGGACCGAGCGCCGCACGGCTCGCCTGCGGATCTCCCCATACCGGAGCGGACTGAAGCAATGTCACTTTCATACGCTAGGCACAAGATAAAAGAATCAGCAATTCCGCCGCAACGACTTGCAGGAACATCGCCAGCGGATAAACCATGGCGAAACTGACAGAGACCTGATGCGACTTGTAGTTCTCTTCCACGCAATCCAGAACCGGGGAGTTCAGGGTCGCGCCGGTCAGCAATCCGCAAATCTGGAAGAAATTCATTTTCATGACATAACGGGCAAACAAACCCGTCAGAAGCGTCGGGACTACCGCGATGATGGCCGCATACAGGATCCAGTGCCAGCCGGAAAGGGAAAATCCCTGGACGAAGGCACCGCCAGCCCCGAGCCCGACAGTCCCCAGCAACAGGGAAAGTCCGATTTCGCGGATCATTCTATTCGCACTCGCCGTCGTGTAGGTTGTAATCCCCCATGTCGGGCCGAAATAGCCGATCAAAATGGCGACAAGCAAGGTCCCGCCCGCTATTCCCAGGTGGGCGGCATGACTCATCCCCGGGAAACGGATCGGAACCGCTCCCAGGATGATGCCCAATCCGATACCGATAAACACCGGAATCAGATTCGGTTTGTCCAAGGCACGGCTGCTGTTTCCCACGAATTCGGCCAGGCGATTGATATCCTCTTCATCTCCGATCACTTTCAGGGAATCACCCATCAGCAGGTACAAGTCGTCCCGCGCCACGAGATTCACCCCAGAACGGACTACCCGTGTCACCGTGACGCCATACTTCTCAGAGATAGACAGATCCCGCAGTTTCTTTCCGTTGAGTCCGCTCTTGGTCACAATGATCATCCGGCTCCCCATTTTACCCGAACGGACAACGGAGGGCAACCCGACCTCCTTTCCGAAAAGGATCCGGACAATCCGCTCATCCTTCAAATTCAGGTCTGCCTGGATCCGGTCGCCCTTCTCCAGCACGGGATCCTCCGTAGCAGGAATGGTTTTTCCTTGACGGGTCAATCCGGAAATAATGGCCGTAACATCGAATTTGCCCGTCACTTCAGAAAGATGCTTTCCGAACACGGCGGGGTTCTCCACTTCGAATACCCGGGAAACCACTTGCTCTTCTCCCTGGCCGTCACTTGAAGAGGCGACCCGCTCTTTTTCCAAATCAATCCGGAAAACCCGACGCAGAAGGGCGATGACCCCGATAACCCCCAGAATGCCGACCGGATAAGCGATGGCAAAGGCATGGGCGATACGCGAAGAGGTCTCCGGATGCTGTACCTCAGCCAGGAAAGTCCCGTGCACGGCATCGTAATAAGATTGCTGCGCCGTTCCCAGACCGGGCGTATTCGTCACGGCGCCGGTCATGCTGCCGACCAGCGAGGGCAAATCTTCGCCGGAAATGGCATAAATGACCAGTACGCAGGCCACACACAGGAGGACGGACAGCAGGGTGGAGATATTCAGGCGCAAGCCTTCCTTGCGGAAGGAATGGAAAATACCGGGGCCGACCTGGAGACCGACGGAAAAGACAAAGAGCAGCAGGCCGAACTCCTTGAGGAAGTGCAGGAACAGAGAATCCGTCCCGATGCCCAGGGCTGAAAAGAGGATTCCGACAAACAGAATCCATGCAGCCCCGAAAGAGAGCCCTTTCACTTTCAATTTTCCGAGCAAAAGTCCCAGTCCGATCACGATGGACAGTACCATCAGGGAATGCCCGGTACCGGAAGAGAAAAACAAATCGTACATGAACTAACTTTTTTTATTCGTGGCGGATTTCTTCTGCGAGATTGCGTGTAAAATACATGACAATCACCAGAATCACAAACAGGAGCAGCGTCCCGGACAACAAAGCATAGGTTTGCATCTGGAGCAGGATGTAGCTGAGCGCATACGCCAGGGCAACCAGCAGGGCGAGGACATAGGCCGACCGGTGCTTCAAGATGCCCAGGAAATAGCCCAGCAATGCCGACACCGTCAGGACGGCAGCCAGCAGATAAGCCCAGCCGAATGCCATGAATTCCGAGAAAGACAGGACCAGCGCGTAGAACAGCACCAGCGACAGGCCGATCACCAGATACTGGATCAGATGGATTTCCCGCCGCGTCACCCATTCCACGGCCAGCCCGGCGATGAACACCAGCAGAATGATCAGGATTCCGTACTTGACGGTCCTGGTCGCCTGCTGGTACTGGGTGATGCCTTGCAGCAGGTCGACACCGAAAAGCGCATCATCGGGCGCGCCCCGGTTGATCTGAGAAACACTCCACCGGGCCTGGAAACCATCCGGGCGGATCTCCCGTTCCTCGGGAAGGAAATCCCCGCAGAACGACGGTGAAGGACAGTCGGAGCGGACGGTCACCTCCGTCACGTCCCCATAAGGTTTCACTTTCAAAGAGTGGGACCCCTTCACGGGAATGGACATCGTGAAAGGAACAAGTGTCTTTCCATCAAACAATTCCGGACGGACAACCACCTCCTGAAACATCTCCTGCCCACTGCTTTGGGAGAAGCAGGCCGACTCGTCCCCAAACGTAAAGGCCGGGTTCCCACCGATGCCCCGCAGATCCTCGATCCCCATGGAAAGCGTACAGGACGCGCCGGAAGGAATCCTGTCCGCAGGCAGGATGAACGCGCCCTCGGAACGGACGTCCGCATGATACACCATGATGTCGTAAATCGACCGGTGCAGCAATTGCGTGTCAACATCGATATCGTAACGGAGCGTCCGGGGATAAACGGTTTCTGAATGCCGGACCGGACGGACCTTCCCGTCCGCATCCTTTTCCTCTTGTTCCCACTGGAAACGGAGACAGGGACCCGCGAGGACCTGTGCCCGTCCCCATGCCGCTGAAACTTCGTCCACACTTTGCTGCGCAAACTGCTGACGATCCTGGATCTGCTCCCGGATCATGGATAGGGGTATCAACATCAACAAAGCCAGGAAGCCCGTCAAACCGATTTTGAAGACAAGGGCCCGGCCGGGACTGAGGCATTTCATAACTATTGTTTTCTGACGGGATCGGATGTCAGTCCGACCCCGAGTTTCTTGAATATCTTGCGATCCACCTCGCTCAGCATCACCGTCGTATGAACCTGGCACCCGTCAAATTTCGGCAACTGTTCCAGCGCGCGGGAGCAATTCTCATCCGCCGGACTCAGCATCGACAGTGCGACCAGGACCTCATCCGTATGAAGCCGCGGATTGTGACCGTGGAGATACGACACTTTGGTCTTCTGGATCGGTTCGATCATGTTCTTGGGGATCAGCTTCACCTCGTGGGGAATCCCCGCCAGGTATTTGGATGCATTCAGGATCAGAGCCGCACTCGGGCCGAGCAACGGACTGGTCTCGGAAGTGATGATCGAACCATCGGGCAGTTCGATGGCAGCCGAGGGTTTCCCGCAGGCATCCCGGCGCTCCTTTGCGGCGACCGTAACTTTCCGGTAGGCCGTCGTTATCTTCATCTGCTTGAGCAAAAGTGCAATCTTATTGACTTCCTGGTCATTACACTGTCCGTCAGCCAACTTGTTCAAGGCGGTATAATACCGGCGGATGATTTCCTGCCGGGAGGCTTCGCAGCAAACCTCATCGTCGCTGATGCAGTAACCGACCATATTCACACCCATGTCTGTCGGAGACTTGTACGGATTCTCGCCATAAATATCCTCGAAAATCGCGTTCAGCACCGGGAAAATTTCAATATCCCGATTGTAATTGACCGTCGTCTCGCCGTAAGCCTCCAGGTGGAACGGATCGATCATGTTGACATCGTTCAAATCGGCTGTCGCAGCCTCATATGCCACATTCACCGGATGTTTCAGGGGCAAGTTCCAGATCGGGAAGGTCTCGAACTTGGCATAGCCCGCCTTGATCCCCCGACGGCTGTCCTGATAAAGCTGGCTCAGGCAAACGGCCATCTTGCCGCTTCCGGGGCCGGGTGCGGTGACGACGACGAGCGGACGGGTCGTTTCGACGTAATCATTGCGGCCGAAGCCCTCGTCCGAATCAATCAGGGAAACGTTGTTGGGATAACCTTCGATTGTATGGTGGCAATACGTCTTGATTCCCAGCCGTTCCAGACGGCTGCGGAAAGCCACGGCACTTTCCTGGCCACGGAAATGCGTGATAACCACTGAACTGACCAGAAATCCGCGATTTATGAATTCGTCCCGCAGACGAAGGACATCCATGTCGTAGGTAATCCCCAGATCGTTCCGGACCTTGTTTTTCTCAATGTCGACGGCGCTGATGACAATCAGGATTTCCGCCTGGTCGCGCAGCTGGGTCAACATTCTGAGTTTGCTGTCCGGCTGAAAGCCCGGCAAGACCCGACTGGCATGAAAATCGTCGAATAACTTGCCCCCGAATTCCATGTACAACTTGTTGCCGAACATGGAAATGCGTTCCTTGATGTGCTCTGATTGAATTTTGAGATACTTCTCGTTGTCGAACCCGTTTTTCATAAGAATGATTATAACGGGATACAAAGGTATGAAAAACGGGACGTTTCTGCAAACAAAAATACGACGGGAGAATGAGAAAAACCGACTTTCCGGCTACCGGGACCCCCAATACAAGAAGAACATCCCGAGCAATACCAGAGCGAGGTCCAGCGCTTTCGAACGCAAGTTCTTCTCATGGAAGATCCACGCACCGAACAGAAAACTCACGACCACACTCCCCCGCCGGATCATCGACACAACCGAAACCATGGCCAAAGGATCCGTCAGCGCCTTCAGATACAAGTAATCCGCCGCGACCAGGAAAACACTGATTCCGGGAATTGTCCAGTGCCAATGGAACGGAGAGGATTTCCGCTCCACTGGCAGCCATAGCGCCAGCATCAGGATCCCCATCATGCCGCATTGGTAGATATTGTACCAGGACAGCACCTGCAGGCGGTCCAGGCCAGCCCCTCCACTGGCTGCGGGAGCCATCAGATACCGGTCATACAGTCCGCTGCATGCGCCCGTGACAACGGCGAGTATCAGGCATGCGACCCACCGGTCATGCCCGAAATCGATCCCTTCCTTACGGCTGCTCCTGCTCATCAGGAACAGGGAAACGGCAGCCAGGGCAACACCCGTCCACTGGAATGCGTTCAGCCGTTCGCCGAACAGGAACATCGCCCCGATCAAAACCAGCACGGGGCGGGTAGCATTGACCGGCCCGACCAGGGTCAACGGAAGATGTTTCATGGCGAAGTACCCCGCCACCCAGGAAGTCAGGACAATGCAGCTCTTCAGCAATATGTATTTCTGGACATTCCATCCGCCGAATCCGGTCTGCACCGCCATCGGGAGCAGGATCAGGCTGCACAGCAAGGTATTGATGAACAGGACCGGGATGACGGCATTGTCCTTCAGAGAAGCCTTCTTGAAGGAATCATAGCAGCCCAACAGCAGGGCGGACAGAAATGACAGCGACCACCACATGACAAGGGCGCAAAGATACACAATTATTGGAGCATTTTCACAATACGCATACGGACTGACGTTGTAGTACTTCTCGCTGAGGGGATCGGGGACGAGCCAGCGAGAGAGGGCGGGACTGTACTATCACCAGGTCATTTTATCAATCATCCTTTGGTTTTCAATTATTTCTTTTTTCCACCCCTTATTCCACACTTCTCCCTTATACCGCTCGTTGTCGTGATATTGGTAGTTAAACTCCCCGCTAGCCAGGCGCGAAATATCTACGGTAATATTGGCAAATCCTGACGAATCAAGTATTTCCAATATACTTTCCGTGATTCGTATTTCATGGAGAAGATGATTGTACCACTCCTCTAAAGGAGGGGACTGAAATAAAGTGCCCTTACAAACTAAAGTCCCGGACTGTTTGTTTATTGCCTCTAACTCAAGTCGAAAATCAAAAAATGTCAGATAACATTTCAAGTAAACAGATATTCCAAATTCGATAATAGTTTTCTTTTTGAACAGCCATTCATTCCGATAATCGTTTTTTCTAAACTCTTCGTGTACTGAAAGAAGCGTATCTACTGGAATACTTTTTATTTGGGCAGCCCTATAATATCCGGTCTCCAACCATTTTAAAATAAACTCCGTCCGTTGTTCAACGCTTTTTGAATGAAGATAATCATTCCAATCAGCATCCGTTAATTGCTCATATACAATAATTGATTTAAATAGATTGCTTGCTTTATCTGCCTTTTTCTCCCTACATAACCGGACACCAATGAAATTATAAGAATTATCAGTCGCTATTCTCTTTCTGCGAATTGCCCGTGATAGGTAATTTATGGTAAAATTCACATTAATATGGAAACGGGTCCTTTCTTCCTCTGGTATAGTCCCGTGCTCAATCAATAAAGAGATGTATCTGATTATCATGTTATGGACGTTTATGATAATGATCGATTAAAAGGTGGCCATTACTTCTCAACTGCTTGGCTCGTTTTTGCTCGTATTCCAATATTCTTTCTCTGGCGCCTGGTCCTCCTGCCTGGTGAAGGCGTCCCGGAAGGAGGCGGCTATATGATAGTAACTGAATCAGATAGTGGGGAGAAGTAGGGAGATGTTATTTTATTCTTCATATAAAGACGCATCGTTCTCTCTGTTACAATCAAGTAATTGGGTCGAATCCTGAAAATATCACTTCCATCCCATTGTTTCTGTTCCCAATGAATAAACTGACAACTGTTATCGGAAAATATTTCTGAAGGAGGAATAAGAAATCTCATTTCTCCGCCGCGTCCTGTAACGGTAAATCCATGGTAACCATTTATCTCATTCCCTTTCTTATCATAAATCAAAACAGGATAGCTCTTCCAGCCCGTGATATTATTCTCTTCCATCATCTGTTTCATACGATCGGATATTAGAAAACAATGGCCGTCAAACCGCATATCCAACATATCTCGCATCTTCTTCCCTTCTTCATGACGATATACGACGGGGAAATCGATATACTCTGGATAGCTCCCATTTTCATCTCCGTAAAGCAATTGATGATGTATTTCTCGACCACTAGTAGGGCCATACAGATTATTCTTTATCGCATTTTCAAATATATCAGGAGTTATAAAAAAGGTTGTCAAATATCCTTCGCTGCAAAAATTGTAAAAAATAGGGAAAGTATTAGTATTCATAGTTGTACACTGTTTTCATTATTTTTTTTGCTTCTTTTTCAATTTCCATTACCGTAGGAGTTGGGGTACTCCTAAAAAAAACTCTCCATTTCTCATTATATTCCAGAGCCTTGGATAAGTGATGATGTGATTCCATCCAAACACCATACCTCGGATTATTTTCACAATACGCATACGGACTGATGTCGCCGAGAACATGAGCCGCATAGAAATTAGGAGATATGTTTTCATGGTTTAAAAAACGATCATCAATTCCAATTATGAAATTACCAGTTGCGCCAGGTAGCAGATACAATTGCATAGAGCCAAAGCATTATGTCGATAAGGAACCAGTAATACGACCTTTCATTAGGATGTAATAACAGAAAAAGCGTTGCATTTATTATAATCAAAACAATCGATTGATAAACCGGAAATTCTTCATTTGTTTGTTTTCGCCAATTATTATCGACTAAAACTGAAAACATATACATTCCAATTAAAGCATTGGTTAACAGACATATATGAGGAATGGTCCTATGTATGAGGTTTTTTAAAAAAGGCCAATTCGCTAATAAAAAATGTCGAGAAGTCGCAACTACTAAACTAGCAATAAGCTCCAATAAGAGCATATATACAATGAAATACTTGCGCTTAAGTCGTTTGAGCGTGCGGCTCCTACCTGTCTTTTCGGATTGGTCAGTCCGTTTCATGGCCGTAAGTTCGTTAAGTGGCAGTAAGATACGGAAAATCATTGGGAAATCGAAAAAGGAATGAACAAAGAAATCATCGATCGCTCAGGGGATCGCAGTAACAGGCGAATGCCGTACCAAGAAAGGCGCGCCCACTGACAGAGTCAACAAAAAAAGGGCGGCCGATCGTCACGGATCAGCCGCCCTCTTTGGTCAACAGCGATTTGCCGCTGCGCCCGCAGGCTTAAATAAAGATATATCGCAGGACAAACAAAACGGCAAGTACCCACATCGTCACAGAAATATCCTTGAATTTACCGCTGATGGCATGGGTCAGCACATAAGCGATAACGCCGATCAGGATACCATCGGAGATGGAATATGCCAACGGCATCAGGATAATGGTCAGGAAGGCCGGGATACTCTTGGCATAATCATCCCAGTGAATGACCTTCACAGACTTCATCATCATCACACCCACAATGATCAGCGCCGGAGCCGTCGCGGCACCCGGGATAGCCAGGAAGATCGGGGAGAAGAACAGGGCCAGGCCGAAGCAGCAGGCAATCGAGAAAGCCGTGAGACCGGTACGGCCGCCATCTCCCACGCCGGAAGCGCTTTCGACATAAGTCGTCGTCGTAGATGTACCCAGGCAGGCGCCGGCAACCGTTGCCACCGCATCCGCCATGAACATCTTGTCAAGACCTTCAATCTTATCTTTATCACCCATTTCCGTGCCTTGGCACACGCCGATCAACGTTCCCATGGTATCGAACATATCGATGAACAGGAACGTGAAGACCACGACCAGCATGTTCAGGGAGAAGATCTGGGACCACTCGAATTTGCAGAAAATCGGAGCCACGCTGTCCGGCAGGGAAACCACGGCGCTGGGAAGGGTCGTAATGGCGGCACCTGTAGCCGGATCCTTGATCAACAGGCCGAGAGCGGCCGTCGCCAGGATGCCAATCAGCATGCCGCCGCGGACTTTCGCCATGACCAGACCGGCCGTAATGAACAAACCGATCAAGCCCAGGAGCGCTTTGCCGTGCGTGACATCACCCAGGGTGACCAAGGTTGCATCGCTGTGCACGATGATGCCGGCATTCTGCAGACCGATGAACGCGATAAACAGGCCGATACCGGCGCCGATCGCTTTCTTCAGCGTACCGGGGATCGCATCCAGCAGCCAGGAACGGATCTTCGTAACTGTCAGGATGATAAAGAGGATACCCTCGAGGAGAACAGCCGTGAGAGCGAATTGCCAGGAATACCCCATCGTCAGGCAGACCGTAAATACGAAGAACGCATTCAGGCCCATGCCCGGTGCGAGACCGAAAGGCTTCTTGGCGTAAAACGCCATCACAAGGGTACCGACAATAGCCGCCAGTGCCGTAGCGGTGAAGACAGATCCCTGCGGCATCCCCGGGAGTGCCGAGAAAATACCGGGGTTCACGGCCAGGATATAGGCCATGGTCAAGAACGTCGTTATACCGGCGACGATTTCGGTGCGGACACTGTGTTTCGTCGGATCGAAACCAAATGCCTTATTAAAGAAAGTAGCCATAGGTCAATGTTTTAGCAATTAGAACACCCACTTCGTACCGATACAGGGCATGACGTTGAAACCGCTCATGCCGCCGAAATTGTAGCTGAGTTCCACCTCGCCGCCGAGGTTGAAATGCTTGGTGCCGAAGCTGTACCAGAGCTGGGGCTCGGAAAGGACGACCGCATGTTCAAACTCGCTCCACACATCCAGGAAGCCGGAGAAACGGAGTCCGCTGAGTCCGAAAAGGTCCTGGCATCCCCAAACGGCGGTGAACTGCATGGGAACCTTGGAGGACATCTTGACAAACTGCTTGTACAGGACTTTCAGGTTCAAGGTGTTCTTGAAGTCACCGGTATGCAGGAACCAGTCCACACCCGCGAGGAAAGCACTGTTGATCCCGAAGCCGAGACCCAGGCCGCCATTGTATTCTACGTGCAGGCTGAGCGGAGCCAGGGCACTTTCCTGCCAGAAATTCAGGCAGCGGGCAATCTCAAAATAAGAGCCGCTGGGCGAAACGACAGTTTTATCGATCCGGTTGTTGTAATCGTAATCGATAAAGAAGAAGGTGTTACCCCAGTTGTCCGTATGGAAACCTTCCAGGGTCGTGGTGAAATGCTTCCGACCGAAGTCGTAGAACGTTTGGAAATTGGTCTGCGCCTTCGCCCCCAGGGCGGATACGCAAGCGGCCACAAGGGCGGCGGTGATGAATTTTTTAAACATATAAGTAGGTTATAGGATTAGACATTTTGCAATTTTACAAGTGCAGCAAAGCGGTAATATCCAGGCCGGCGGGCATCTTTTCCCGGCCGCCGAGCCCTTCCAGTTCAATGATGAAATTGCAGTAGACGGCAGCGGGGGCATAGCGTTCCACCAAACGCCCGACCGCTTCAGCCGTACCGCCGGTTGCCAGGACATCATCATGGATCAGGACCACATCCCCTTTTTCGAGGGCATCCTGATGCATTTCAATCCGGTCTTTGCCGTATTCTTTATCGTACGAAGCCGACCAGCACGCAGCAGGAAGTTTCCCGGGTTTCCGGGCAGGGACGAACCCGGCGCCCAGCCGGTACGCCAGCGCCGCTCCCACGACGAATCCGCGGGATTCGATCCCGACGACCTTGGTGATACCCTTGTCCTTATATAGTTCATAGGTAGCGTCCACAACCGTCCGGAATGCCTCCGGATCCTTGAACAGGGTGGTAACATCCCAAAACAGGATCCCGGGAACCGGGTAGTCGGGAACCGTACGGAGATAAGGCAGCAGTTTCTCTTTCAAATCCATGATGATTACTCTTCTTTCTTGAGCCGGTTGACCTCGAAATCGACGGAGGTGTCACCCTGGAGATTCTTGCCGAACTCATAGTCCTTTCCGGGCAGGATGGCATTGAGGACAATACCCACGATGGCCGCGACAGCCAGGCCGGAAAGCGAAGTGAAGCCGATCGACAGGGAGTCGTTCGCACCGTACTTGATACCGATAGCCAGCACCATGATCAGGGCGGCGATCAGCACATTGCGGGACTGGGTGAAATCCACCCGGTTCTCAACGATGTTGCGGACACCGACTGCGGAAATCATACCGTACAGCACCAGCGAGACACCGCCGATGACCGATGCCGGCATGGCGGAAATGACAGCCGAGAATTTCGGACAGAAAGAAAGAAGGATGGCGAAACAGGCGGCGATGCGGATCACCCGGGGGTCATAGACCCGCGTCAGATTCAGCACGCCGGTGTTTTCACCGTATGTCGTATTGGCAGGAGCGCCGAAAACAGAGGCCAGAACCGTTGCCAGACCGTCGCCCATCAAGGTACGGTGCAGACCGGGATCCTCCAGATAATTGATGCCGGTGGTAGAAGAGATGGCACACATGTCACCGATATGTTCCATCATGGTCGCCAGGGAGATCGGAATGATGGCGATGATTGCCGCAACGACAAGGCCCCAGTTGGGATTCTGGAACACCGCGAAGGTGGTGTTTTCCAACTTGACGGGAAGGCCGATCCAGTCCGCTTCCTTCACCGGGGTGAAATCACACTGGCCGAAGCAGGCCGCCACCAGGTACGCACCGAGCACGCCGAGCAGGATCGGGATGATCTTGACCAGCCCCTTGCCCCAGATGTTGCACACGATGATGATGGCGATGGCCAGCAGGGCGATCCACCAGTTCTGGGAGCAGTTGGAAATCGCCGAGCCGGAAAGCGTCAGGCCGATGGCGATGATGATCGGACCCGTTACGACAGGCGGGAAGAACCGCATGACCCGCTTGGCGCCGAACGCGGCGAACAGGCCGGACATGACGAAATACATCAGGCCGGCGCAGCAGACGCCGATGCAGGCGTACGGCAACGACTGCGCAAGGGTCAGCCCGTTTGATTCACCCAACTGGACGACAGTGGCATACCCTCCGAGGAAGGCGAAAGAGGACCCAAGGAAAGCAGGCACTTTCATCTTGGTGCAGAGGTGGAAAATCAACGTGCCCAGACCAGCGAACAGCAAGGTGGCGCTCATCGAGAGCCCTGTGATGACAGGGACGAGGACCGTCGCACCGAACATGGCGAACATGTGCTGCAGACCGAGGGTGAGCATCTTCCCACGCCCGAGAGTACGGGCATCGTAAATACCTTGATTTGGCATGGAAGACATATCGGAAAAAGTTAAGGAATTGCTCGTTTCCGTGTACAAAAATAAAAAATCCCCTGCATCCGAACAAGGGGGAAGGAACGCAGTTTCTAAGGAGTTTTCAACAATCTGCATACAAGAGATGTGGATAACTCCCATATTCCAGTAAAAATCACTACCTTTGCCTCCACAATTGAAAAGTCATGAAAAAATCGCTGTATTTCTTATTCTGCCTGGGTGCCGCCCTGCTGGCAGGGTGCAACCGCTTCGAACCTTTCACTTTCGTCCACATGGCCGACACCCAGATCGGCTTCCATGATACCACGGCCCATTTCGTCCACTCGGATTCCCTGATGAAGGCTGCCGTCGAGGCCGTCAACGCGCTCAATCCCGCTTGCGTGATCATCGCCGGCGACTTGGTCGACAAGCCCGCCAATGAAGAGCAGCAGGCGATTTTCGCCGCCCGGAAAGCCGAAATCCAGGCGCCGGTCTGGCTCGTTCCCGGCAACCACGATTACATGAACGGCTATGCCGGAGAGAACCGGGACCGGTATCTTGAGCAGTTCGGCTACGAGCACTTTGCCTTCCGGCTGAACGGATGCACGTTTATCGGCATCGATTCCAACTGCATCAAAACGAATGACACCGAGGCCGAAGCCGCGCAGTGGGAATGGCTTTGCGCGGAGCTGAAAAAGGCCAGCAAGTCAAAATACATCTTTGTCGTCCTCCACTGCCCGATCATCCGGAAAAGCATCGATGAGAAAGAAGCCTATTTCAATTTCCCGATGGACAAGCGAGAAAAATACATTTCGCTGTTCAAGGAAGCGGGCGTGACAGCCGTCCTTGCCGGGCACACGCACCAGGAATATGACACCGAATACGATGGCATCCGGTTCATCACGGCCGGCCCTGTCGGCAACGCACTCGGACACGGCTATCCAGGTTACAATGTCGTCAAAGTTACCCGCGACGGCATCCAGTCGGAAATGACACATACCCCGGGAATCGACCCCAAAAAATGTCGTTTTTGACCAAAAATCCGGTCAAAACATACAAAATCCGTCCTTTTTGTACATTTTTCCGGCCTCAGATGCAATAAAAAACCACGTCATTGCATCTAGTATATGAATACCAAAGCCTGAATGCCGTGACACTGCAGCCTGTCGTTTCTGTCATCGTCCCGATATACAATGTAAGTCCTTACATAGCCACCTTTGCCCGGAGTCTGTTCGCGCAAACCTACCCGGCCATAGAATTCATTTTCGTCGATGACGGATCGCAAGACGATTCTGTCAGCATCCTCCGAAGGATCGCCGAGGAGGAATATCCGCAGTTGCTGGACCGGATCCATATCCACCACCAGACGAACCAAGGGCTGCCTTCCGCCCGGCTGGCCGGCCTGCGGCAGGCAACCGGAACGTACATCCTGCACGCCGACTCCGATGACTGGATGGAGCCGGACCTGGTGGAAGTCCTGGTGCAGGAAAGCCTCGCGACCGGGGCAGATGTCACCTACTGCGACATTTTCAAGGAGAAACAGAAAAAGACCAGCATCCTCCGCGAAGAGGTCTATCCTCCTGCCGGTCTCCGGCAAATGTTCACCGACCTGATCCACGGCCGGAAAATCCACGGATACGTCTGGAACAAATTGGTACACCGCTCGTTATATACGCCCGAGCTGGTCTGGCCCAAGTATTCCATGCGGGAAGACTTCATCGTGACCATCCAGCTGTTGGCGCGGGCAAAATGCATCCGGCACGTCGCAAAACCCCTCTACCATTACAGGCGCAACAATCCCGGTTCCATCACGCGCAAGGATTTCCGGCGGAAACGCAGGGAATGCGCCGATAACATGCTGCTGCTGTATGAGGCGCTGCGTCACAAAGGCTCCCTTGCGGTCATGAGGAATCTGACGGACGAATACCTTGTGCGCGCCGCATACTATGCCGTTACAGCCTTGCATTTCAAACTGTTTGAAAACTATCCCTATATCATTCCATTCCTGATGGCAAAGGATCCGGCCCGCAAAACCGGTCTGTCCCGCGGCAAACAGCGCCTGCTGTATCTTGCCATCCGGCTGTACCAGCGCTTCAGCACGCCGGCCTACTCCTCCGTCCCGCGCGGAAAGCAGGCGCCGGAATGGCATATCTGACCTGACCGGCACAACGAAACAGCATTCGATATTTGACGGAACCCGGAAAAAACATATCTTTGTTTTTGTTGCCGGATAATTCCCCGGTCCGCCTGTAACATGAAAGTTTCCGAGATTCTCTCCGCCGGAGGGAAACCCTTCCCCACCTTGGAGATTGTACCGCCTTTGGATGGCATGACCAAAGCTGAATTGCTGGAGGACATCCGTCCTTTCATGGATTTTCACCCGCAGTACATCAATATTACCTGCCACCGGGACGAATACACCTACGTCCAGGAGCCGGACGGGAGCTATTCCCGGCGGCTTGCGCGTCGACGCATCAGTGAAAGTGCCGTCTGCGGGGCCATCCAGTCCGAGTTCAAGGTGGAAGTCGTCCCGCACCTGATCTGTGCGGGAGCCTCGGCACAGCAAATCGAGGGGCAGCTCAACGATTTCCGCTTCATGGATATCCACAATGTGCTCGCCCTGCGGGGGGACAGCCTCCAGGGAGAGAAGCGCTTCACCCCAGAAAAGGACGGCTATGCCCATGCTGACGAACTCGTATCCGCCATCCGCGCCTTCGAGCGGCGGAACGGAATCGAAGGCTTCTTCAGCATCGGGGTCGGCGGCTACCCTGAAAAACATTTCGAAGCGGCGAATATTGAAACGGACATCCTGAACCTTAAGCGGAAGGTGGATGCCGGAGCGGATTACATCGTCTCCCAAATGTTTTTCGACAACCGCGTTTTCTACGATTTTGTCGAACGCTGCCGCAAGGCCGGCATCCGCGTTCCCATCATACCCGGCCTCAAGCCCATTTCCGGGCCGAGACAGGTCGCCCTGCTGCCGGAGACCTTCTCCATCGACATCCCGCTTGACCTGACGAAAGAGATTGAAAATCATCGGGATGACAAGGCTGCCTGCTACCGGATCGGTCAGGAATGGTGCTGCAGCCAATGCCGGGATCTCCTGCGCCACGGGGTCCCCTCCGTCCATTTCTATACGATGGGCCGGCCGGACAACGTCATCGGTATCCTTCGGGAGTGCTTCTGATTGAAATCGCCCGGATATGGAAGCACTGCATCAAGCCTTATCGGAACGGATCCTCCTGCTCGACGGCGCCATGGGTACCCTGCTCCAACAGCACGGACTCAGCGGGAATAACGAACGGTTCAATCTGACGGACCCCGATATTGTCCGGCAGATTCACCAGGCATACATCGCCGCCGGCGCGGACATCATCGAGACCAATTCCTTCAGTGCAAACCGCATCTCGCAAGCGGATCATGGGACGGCCCATCAGGCACGCGAAATGGCCCTGAGGGCCGCCTCACTTGCCAGGAAAGCCGCCGACAGTGCGCCGCGGAAAGTGTGGGTCGCCGGCAGCATCGGCCCGACCGGCAAGTCCCTTTCCCTCCCGCAAGACCTGGACAATCCCGCATGGCGTCCCTTTGGATTCGACCAGATGGCCGCCGCCTTTGACGAACAAATCCGTGCATTGATAGAAGGCGGCATCGACCTGTTGCTGCTGGAAACCTGTTTTGACGCACTGAATACCAAAGCGGCCCTTTATGCCCTTTCCGGCATCCCAGGGGCGGAAAGGATTCCCGTCATGGTGTCCGTTTCCGCATCCGACCGCAGCGGGCGGACCCTGACCGGACAGACGATCGAAGCCTTCTACCGCAGCATCCAGCATGCCCCCCTCCTCTCCTTCGGGTTCAATTGCTCCCTGGGAGCCGAGGAACTGACACCGCTGGTGGCCGATGCGGCGTCCTGGACCCGTTGTGCCGTCAGTTGCTACCCGAATGCCGGGCTTCCGAACGAAATGGGCGGCTATGACCAGACACCTGCGCAAATGGCAGGAGCGATCCGGCGGATGGCCGAAGACGGGCTCGTCAACATCGTCGGCGGTTGCTGCGGAACGACCCCGGAACATATCCGTGCCATCGCCGAGGCCGTCCGGGATCTCCCGCCCAGGAAAATCCCGGATCCAAACAAACAGTTGACCGTCAGTGGACTGGAGAGTATTTCCATCGAGTCGTCCACCCAGCTTTTCCTCCCGGTAGGAGAAAGGACCAACGTCGCCGGATCCCGCAAATTCGCCAGGCTGATTGCGGCGGGAGACTATGACGCCGCCCTGAAAGTCGCGGCGGACCAGGTTGAAGGCGGAGCCCGGATCATAGATGTGAACATGGACGATGCCATGCTGGATGCCCCAACGGAGATGGAACGATTCCTGCGCTGCGCCGCTGCGGACCCGGCTGTCGCCCGGGCTGCCGTCATGATCGACTCATCCCAGTGGGAAGCCCTGCTGGCCGGACTGAAAAACACGCAGGGCAAATGCATCATCAACTCCTTGTCCCTGAAGGAGGGAGAACAAGCTTTCCTGGAAAAGGCCCGGGAAATCCGCCGTTTCGGCGCCGCTGTTGTCGTCATGGCCTTCGACGAAGAAGGACAGGCCACAACTTATCAGCGCAAGATTGACATCTGCCGGCGGGCATACCACCTCCTGACGGAAAAAGCCGGGTATCATCCATGGGATATCATCTTCGACGTCAACGTTTTATCTGTCGGCACAGGCATCCCGGAACATTCCCGCTATGCCGTAGATTTCATCGAGGCTGTCCGATGGATCAAGCAGCATCTCCCCGGCGCACTGACTTCCGGAGGCATTTCCAACCTGTCTTTTGCTTTCCGGGGGAACAATCCCGTCCGGGAAGCCATGCATTCGGTTTTCCTGTATCATGCCATCGCCGCCGGACTGGACATGGCCATTGTCAACCCTTCCATGCTCAAGGTCTATGACGAAATCGAGCCCGACCTGCTCCACGCCGTGGAAGACGTCATCCTGGACCGGGATCCGGATGCGACCCAGCGCCTGTCCGAACTGGCCGCTCACCTGACGGCTGCCGCGGAGGGGCCCGCCAGGCCGGATACGGAGAAAGACGATAATCTCCCGCTGGAAGAACGGATCATCCGCGCACTGACTTCCGGCGGTTCACCCCGGCTGCAAGAAGACATCCTCGCCTGCCTGGCGGAAAAAGGCCGCGCCGTCGATGTCATCGAAGGCCCCCTGATGGCCGCCATGTCCCGGGTGGGAGAGTTGTTCGCCGCAGGGAAAATGTTCCTCCCCCAGGTTGTAAAATCGGCCAGGGTAATGCGCGAGGCCGTATCCATCCTGACGCCGTACATGGAAGCCGGGGAAGGGTCCTCCGCCGTTCACCCGAAATTCCTGATTGCCACGGTCAAAGGGGACGTCCATGACATCGGCAAGAACATCACGGCCATCGTTCTCCGCTGCAACGGTTTCGACGTGACGGACCTCGGCGTCATGGTTCCCAAGGAAGAGATCCTCGACAAGGCAGCCGAGACCGGCGCAGCCATCATCGGGGTCAGCGGCCTGATTACCCCTTCCCTCTACCAGATGGAAGCACTCTGCCGGGAAATGGCCCAACGCGGCTTGACTGTCCCCCTGCTCGTCGGCGGAGCGACAACTTCCGCGCTGCATACCGCAGTGAAACTCGCTCCCCTGTATGACCATGTCTTTTACGGAGCCGATGCCTCGGCCAGCGCCGTTCTGGCCGGCAAACTGATTTCCGACCGGGAAAATACGGAGAATCAGGAACATGCCGCACAGGAAAGATTGCGGGAACTGTACCGCTCGAAAGGGCAGGGGCCTGCCGCCACGGCATCCCGGCAGCCGGACTTCCCCGCAGAAACTTATCTCCGCGGCAAGGTATTCCGGGACATCCCGGTCCGTGAGGTCAGCCTAACGGAGATCCTCCCCTATTTCGACTGGCGCTTGTTTTACACGATCTGGGGCATCCGCGCCGATATTTCGGAAACGGATCCGCAGGTGAAAAAACTGCGGGCAGACGCTGCCGCCCGGCTGGATGCCATGGCGCGGGACAAGGGCTGCATCCTGCGGCTGGGAGCCCGCTTCGACGCCTGCCGCCGCGAAGGCGACGACATTGTTTCGGAAGGATTCCGCCTGCCCATGCTCCGGCAGGAAGGGAGTTCCGGAAGGAGTCTGTGCGACTTCGTGGCTCCCGCGAAATACGGTTTCGCCTCGCCGGTGGGCATGTTCGCCATCAGTGTACACGGCCGGCATGACCATGGCGCATGCCAGTGCGATGCCTGCCGGACGGAGTATGAGCCACTGCTGGAGCGCACCCTTCGCCTGGCCCTGGCGGAAGCGGCCTCTGCCTGGCTGGACCACGCATTAACCCAGCAACTGCCCCATGGAAGCGAGGCCCGGATCATCAAACCGGCCGCCGGCTATGCCAGTTGCCCCGACCACACGCTCAAACGGGACATCCTCCGCCTGATTCCGGGGGGAGAACGGCTGGAAATCCGCCTGACCGAATCCTGCGCCATGATTCCCGATGCCAGCATCTGCGGCCTGGTTTTCGCCCACCCGCAGGCCGCCTATCCGGATATCCGCCATCTCAGCGCTCAGGCCCTGGAAGATTATGCCGCACGCCGGGGACTATCCGATGCCGAAAAAACGCTTTTCCTCGGAAGTCTGCGATGATTCCTTGCCAATCCGGAGGCACCCCGGGTCCTTTGGGATGGTCCTTCCTGCATAACAAAAGAAAAAGAGGATGACCCCAAAAGGTCATCCTCTCGGTTAAACCGGGCTCTTATCCATTAATAACCAGAATTCTGTCCAAGGTTGGGATTGAGCGCGAGATCATTGGTCGAAATCGGGTGGAAGTAGGCTCTATCAACCCACTGGGATGACTCAAACTTATTCTCAGGAGTGAAGAGAATGGTATGGCCGTCCGTATCGACAGACCAGTTGCTGTTCTTCATGTCAACATAGACGACATGTCCTTCCGGAGTCGGCTTCGTGCTGGTGAAGAAATATACATCCGGCGTACCATCGAGGTCGAGGTCGATATTCTTGTCGAATTCCTTGACATAGATTCCCTGCCACTTCATACCGAGGAGCGGTCCGACTTTCCAGCGCTGCACATCCGCGAATGAAGAAGGAGTAGCCTCCCATACAAGTTCGATCATACGCTCACGACGAACCTCCAGGATTGTAGCGTCGGTAACATTGGGGAAGAACGTTTCCTGCAGATATTTATCGACGGTGGTCGGTTTCGCGTTGAGACCTCCGGTGATGCCCGCACGGGCGCGGATCAGCCCGATGGTCGCAGCCCACTCGGCATCCGTCAGTGTACCCAATTCAGCCTTTGCCTCGGCATAGTTCAGGAGAACCTCCGCGTAACGCATCCAAATATAGTTGTTTTCGTTACTGTACATACCGTCGAGATTCGCATCGTCGGTGCAGAATTTCATCCCCATGTAACCGGTAAAGGTCACCTGCCAGTCAGGATAAGCTGCTCCGTTCGAGCGCTTGGTCCCGGGGACGCGGATGGTCTGGGCGATACGCTTGTCACGCCCGGTGAACTCTGTCATGAACTCATCGGTCTTGTAAGCGGGATCGTCGGTATAGCGCGTTCCGTCCAGATTCAGGTACAGGTTCATGAACTGGCGGGTCGGGCAGAACGGAGTTCCCAGGGTAGAGGCCGTGCTCTTACGGTTCATACCGTTGGTAAGACCATCGGCGACACTGTAAACGGTTGCCAGCATGACCTCGTTCGTCTTGGGCGTCTTGGTGATGAAGAGATCCCTGTACGGCGTATTTCCGGAGGTATTCAAGGAGTACTTCTTGCTGTCCATGACGATCTTGGCGGCATCAGCAGCCCGCTTGAGCCACTTGTCGGCATCCGGTTCGTTATGATACTTGCGGAATGTACCCTCCCAGAGGCAGAAACGGGACTGTTCACCGGCCGCCAAAAGGCTCGTGACGATCGTTCCGGTAGCGTTCGTCGCCGCCGTGATATTCTCAATGGCGAACTGGAGATCCTCGTAAATGTGCTCTGCTACGACAGAACGCGGGTCACGGCCGGCGTGGAGCAGTTCGTCATCCAAATCGAGCGCATGATCGATCCAAGGAACATCATTGTAGGTGCGGATCTTGTCGAAATAGAAGACAGCCCTCCAGAAACGGGCGATACCCGAGTAGTTGTTACGTACTTTCTCGTCAACATTCGGGTTGGTATTGTTATCGAGGAAGTAGTTGATGTTACGCAAGGTACCCCAGCCCCACTTTCCTTCCATGTCCGCCGTGTAAGAGGCTGTCAGCCTTGTCCGGGCACCCTGGTAAGCGTTGATGACATTTTCGTTAGTTTCACCCCATGAGGTCATACCGCTTCCCGGCAGGACATCATACATGGAGTTGGTGTACATCTTGAGTCCGCTTTCGCTCGAGAACATGGCGTCTTTGCCGACTGAAGCCTTCGGGGTTTCATACATGTCGCATGCCGAAAGCCCAAGCAGGACTGCAACGATTATGAATATATACTTTTTCATGGTTCCTGATCTTTAGAAAGTGACTGAAATACCGAAGGTAAAGGCCTTCAGGATAGGATAACTGTAGTTGGATCCACCATCAGCCATAATCGGAGAGCTGTAGAGTTTGGATTTGACAAGACTGAGCGTCTCAGAGTCCTCTCCCATGATGCTGTTGACATCGAACTGCCGGATATGCTTGTACAGCGGCGACCAGCACCAGAGGTTTTCACCGGAAACATACACCTTTGCAGCCTGCATCTTGACCGCATCGACCCATTTTTTCGGAAGGCTGTAGCCAAGCTGGAGGTTCTTCAGACGGATGTATGCGACATTCTGGAGATACTTGGTCTGCGGGATATGCAGCGTACGGGAGCCCTGGTGAGCGATGTAACCTGTATACCGAGGCCAATAGGCATTCGTATTTTCCGGCGTCCACCAGTTGCCGACCATTTCAGCAGGGATATTGGAATAAGGACGGCTGTACTGGCCCCAGAACATGGAGTTGTCTCCGCCGGCCCACCAATCCTGATGACCGACACCCTGCAAGAAGGCGGAAAGGAAGATCCCGTTCCAGTCAAAGCTGAGGTTGAGGCTATACGTGTAGCGCGGAAGCGTGTTTCCGATAATTTTACGATCGCCGGAGTCACCCACCTTGGAGTTACCGAAGTTGATGATATTGTTGCCATCCTGATCCTTGAACTTGACGTCACCAGGCTGCCAGGTCTTGCTGTTGTTATTCTGGACCCAGGACTGGTCCGGCCCGCTGATCTGCTTGCCACTCGCGTCGAAATCAGCAGCTGTGAAGTATCCGTCATTCTCAAATCCCCAGATCTCGCCGAGGGTCATGCCGGAATAGTAGTTGAAGTTCATGATACCGGTACCGGCACCCGCGCCGAGGTACTTCTCATCATTGGGATAGTTGTCGATGACAGACTTCGCGTCAGCGAGGGTCCCCTTGATCTCATACGTGAACGGCTTACCGGCGAGTTTGGTATGGTCCTTCCAGGACAGGACGATTTCCCATCCACGGGTGGTCATGTCCGCATAGTTGCCTTTCGGGGCGCTCGCGCCATAAACCGCAGGAAGCTCTGTACCAGCGCAATACATGCCGGTCGTCTTGCGGATGTAATAATCACCGACAAAGGTGAGCCTGTCGTTGAGGAGACCCAGGTCGACACCGAAGTTGGCCGTCGTGGAAGTCTCCCAGGTCAGGCCGGCGGGAATCGGTGAAGGAACGCTGGCAGAGAGGTTCTTCGAACCGTTCAACAGCCTGTTCTGCGTAGAGGGCGAGAAGAGTTCCTGGAACCGGTAAGCAGCGATGTTACCATTACCCAGCGAGCCGTAGGAAGCCCGGAATTTGAGGTTGGAAATAGCCTCCGGACTGACATTCCAGAACGGTTCCTTGGAGACACGCCATCCGAATGAGCCGGAGGGGAAGAATTTCCACTGCTGGATGGTCGGGAATTTGGAAGATCCGTCGTAACGGCCGTTGACCTCGAAGAGGTAGCGGTCTGCGAAGACATAATTGGCACGGAAGAATAAGCTGCCGATACGCCACCGGTAGTAGTCCGTATCAATATTCTCTGAACCGGTCGTAAGGGCGATGTTGTCAGCGCCTTCGAAGAGTTTCGAATTCCGGTGCATGAACATATAATGGTACGTCTCCTGCTCGTAGTTGGTACCCGCCATGAGTTTCACGTCATGCTTCCCGAAAGTCTGCGCATACTGCAGATAGAGGTTGGTTGCGATGTAACCCTTTGTATGATTGGAGGTGTAAACACCGTCATAAGCACTACCCATGTACTTGACAGCACCATTCTCGGCGGTCTTGTAAGGGACAGGTGACTGTACGCCATTCTGCCTGTTGTCCGTGTAACGGATCGTTGCATCCCCGTTGAGGGTGAGGATGTCCCGGAAGATGTTGGCGACAAAACCCGTCGTGTTACGGACATTCCGCCGGTTGGTATCCTGATAGTTGTTCTTGTAATAGAACGAACCGAGGATGGTCGCACCGGCCTGAGTAAGGGAGTTGTCCGGGTTGAACATCACGTTCGCAGGCTGACCTTCGGACTCGAGGGCATACCAGACAGATCCTTCACCCACGTTCATCGGGTTGTGATAGTTCATGTTCGAGAACTCAGCGTTGTTATTGACTCTGAGCCAATTGGTCACCTTGACGGAGCCCTTTGCGCGAATGTTGAACATGGAATAATCATCCGGATCGTAATTGAAGATACCCCCCTGATTGTAGTAACGGCCCGACACCAGGAAACTGGCCCTGTCGCCGCCGCCCTGCACGGTCAGATTGTGCTCCTGGCCGAAAGCCTGGTCCTTGTAGAGGAGGTCGAACCAGTCCGTGCTACCGTAGTACGAGTAATTCCCGTTGGCCTCGGTGACAACGCCGGAAGCGCCGTTACGGAAATTGTTGAGCCATGCATCCGTAATCTTGAGCGAAGAGTGGAACTTGGAAGGAGCCGCGCCCTGCCATCCCGTATAGGACTCGATATAGAGGTCCGTGAACTGAAGACCGTCCGTAACGACTTTCGGAACGATGGTAGGCGACTTCATGATGAAGTTGGCGTTGTAGTTGATCGAAACCTTCTCCTTGTTCGGCTCCTTGGTCGTGATCAGGATGACGCCGAAAGTACCGCGGGCGCCGTAGATGGCCGCTGACGAAGCATCCTTGAGGACGGACACACTGGCGACGTCACTCGGGTTGAGGAGGGACGGGTCACCTTCCACGCCGTCGATGAGGACGAGTGCAGAACCACCCTGGCCGATAGAGCCGGTACCACGGACCTGATAGTCGGAGCTACGGGTCGGTTTACCGTCGGCGAATGTAATCTGCAGGTTCGGGACAGCGCCCTGGAGGCCCTGGGTAAGGTTGGACAGCGGACGGTTGTCGAGCACTTCACTGGTGACGACATCGACTGCACCGGTCAGGTTGACCTTCTTCTGGGTACCGTAACCGACGAAAACGACTTCCTCAAGGAACTTGGAATCTTCCTCAAGGACAATGTTGAAATTCGTGGTGGTGCCGACGGGAATCTCCTTGGTTACGAATCCCATGAAAGATACTACCAGCACAGCATTGTCGGGGGCCTCGATGGAGAACCGTCCGTCCAGATCGGTGATGGCGCCGGTTGTGGTTCCTTTCACCATCACGTCAGCACCCATGATCGGAACGCCTTTGACGTCCTTCACGGTACCGGTTACAACCTTCTTCTGCTGAGCGGAAACGGAAGCAGCCTCGCCGGAGCCGGCAGGTGCTGCCGAAGCAGGAAGGCAAGACATTGATACAATAAGCATCAAGCACATGCCAAACCTGAGCAATGATTGATACATTTCACTCATTTTAAAGAGTTTTTGGTTATTAATAATGTGAGAATAGAAAAAAGATCTATAAAGAGAATACGATAGGATCAGGCTGTTTTTATGAATAATTATTCCTAAAATGTTGGTTAAAGTTTCAACTGTCAATTATACAAATTTATTTTAAATATCCGTGCTTTTTTTTGATTTTTTTAGACAACGGAATAATCCTCCCCGTTTTTTTTATCTTTGCAAAAAGAAAACGATCCACATGAAAAAGCCGTTTTGCCTCCTCGCCCTGATCCTTCTGACTTTCCTGCCCCTGAATGCCCAGCCTTTTATGGAAGCGGAACGCCTTCACAAACAGGCGCCCCCCGTCCCGGAGTACATGGTCTTCGCGGGGGACACGGTCTCCTTCCTGCGGCAGGATTTCCATGAACGCATGGACCGGGAACTGATTTCCTTTACCTACATGCACACGAATTCGACCCTCATGCTGAAACGGTCCCGGCGGTATTTCAGCCGGATTGTCCCCATCCTGAAAAAGAATGGCATCCCGGAAGACCTGAAATACCTGATGGCCATCGAAAGCAACCTGGACCCGAAAGCCCTTTCCCGGGCCGGCGCCGCCGGATTGTGGCAGTTCACCAAAGCGACGGCCCATACCTACGGACTGGAGGTCAGCGCAGAGGTTGACGAACGATATAACATTGAGAAAGAAACGGTTGCCGCATGCAAGTTCCTGAAAAACGCCTTGCGCAAGTACGGAGACTGGATGACGGTCGCTGCCAGTTACAACGCCGGACAGGCAGGCATTTCCAAGCGGCTGGAAGACCAGAAGCAAAGCAGTGCGCTGGAACTGTGGCTGCCGGAAGAGACAGCCCGCTACATGTTCCGTTTGCTGGCGGTGAAAATGTTTTTTGAAAACCCGGCCGCTTTCGGATTCCAGGTTTCCGAGGAAGCGTATTATCCCCCGTTCTCGCCGAGTGCCGAAGTTACTGTTTCCGGACCGGTGACCAGCCTCGTCGATTTCGCGCTCAGCCACAACACGACCTATGCCGCCCTCAAGGAAGCCAATCTTTGGCTGCGTGACGACAAACTCACCAACAAGGCCGGCAAAACCTACACCATCCTGATTCCCTGAAAACCCTGAAAGGAAATACCGCCCTCCGATATGAAAAGATTTCTTTGCATCCTGACCCTTCTGAGCAGCCTGACTGCCCCGGCTCAGACCCGGTGGATCCACCCCTTTGAAGAAGGGGCCCAGGTCCATGGGCAAGGCTGGAGTGAATTGAACCAGACCTACTTCCGCCTCCCGGACAAAGCCAAGGACGTGGTATCGAAAAAAATCTGGGGCCTGAGCCGCAATGCCGCAGGACTGAGTCTGGTGTTCCGCAGCAATGCCCCAGTGATTTACGTCCGGTATCAGGTGAAGGATAGCCTGAACACCTACCACATGCCCTCCACCGGGAGATCCGGCGTGGACCTGTTCGCAAGGGACAACGACGGCAGACTTCGCTGGTGCGGTCCCAAATTCAGGCCCATCTTCGGGGATACCATTGTATACCAGTACAACGACATTACGTATTATCCCCAAGGGGCGGATTCGTATGAATATCACCTTTATCTGCCGTTATACAACACGCTGGAATGGCTGGAGATCGGCATCCCGCAGAAATCCTTCCTCACGTTCGTTCCCGTCGGGGATGAAAAACCGATTGTCGTTTACGGGACCAGCATCGTACAGGGGGCCTGCGCCAGCCGGCCCGGCATGGCCTGGACTTCCATGGTCGAATGCGACCTCCGGCACCCTGTCGTCAACTTGGGCTTTGCCGGATGTGGGAAGATGGAGCCGGAGGTGTTCGAACTACTCGCCGAAATCGACGCCGGGATTTATGTCATCGACTGCATGCCCAACATGGTCAGCCAGGCCAACCTCATCCAGGAAAGACTGCTGAAGGGCCTGGAGATCCTTCGGGCGAAGCACGACTGTCCGATCCTCATCGTCGAGCACTCCGGCTATGTCAACGAAGTTACCAACGAAAAACGGGGCAAATCCTATCAGAAAGCGAACCGGATGCTGCAGGAAGCCTACAAGGAAGCCTGTGCCCAGGGGATCAAGGGATTGTATTACCTGACCCGGGAGGAATTCGGTCTGCAGATGAATGGCATGGTTGAAGCAGTCCACCCCAGTGACCTGGGAATGAGACAGCTGGCTGACGGGATTGAACAGAAACTCCGCAAAATCATCCGGAAGAACAAGGTATACAGATAGTTTGCCCCATGCCCTCGTATCTCCAAATCGAACACATTTCCAAATCCTACGGGCCGAAAATCCTGTTTGAGGATATCGGATTCAACATCAACCAGGGAGACAAGATAGCCCTGATCGCGCCGAACGGGACCGGCAAAACCTCTCTCCTGCGCATTATCGCGGGGAAAGAAAAATCGGATTCGGGAGGACGGATTACGTTCCTCAAAGACATCCGGATCGCTTTCCTGGAACAGGACTACGACTATGATCCCGATAAAGGGATTCTCGACCAGATCCTGTCCGCCGCAGCCGATTTCCTCGAAGGAACGGATGCCGACGGGGCCTTCCAATTCGAACTCCGGGTGCGGCGCCTGCTCACCGGATTCGGGATGGACGACTTGTCCAAACAAATGAAGCAATTGTCCGGCGGCGAAGTCAAACGGGTCGCCCTGGCCGGCATGCTGGCGACGGAAGCCGATTTCTTCATCATGGACGAGCCGACCAACCACCTGGACATCGACGCCATCGAATTCCTGGAGAACTGGCTCGGCACCTCGAAAAGCACCCTCCTGATGGTCACCCATGACCGGTATTTCCTGGAGCGGACCTGCAATACCATCATTGAACTCGACCACGGGAACCTGTATCTCTACCGGGGAGATTACGAGAATTACCTGGAGAAACGCCAGGAACGCATCGAGAATTACAATGCCGAGACGGACAAGGTCCGGAATATCCTGCGCCGCGAACTGGAATGGATGCGCAGTACGCCCTGCGCCCGGACCGGGAAAGCCAAATACCGCAAAGATGCCTTTTACGAGCTCAAGGACCGCGCGGAACAGGTCTACAAATCATCCCAGGTGGACATGAGCGGCCTCGGGACCGGGTCCCGGCTGGGCACGAAAATCATCAACTGCAAGGATGTCAGTTTCTACTACGGCAACAAATGTTATTTAAGCCACTTCACATACAATTTCCAGCGGTATGAGCGGGTCGGAGTCGTAGGCCGCAACGGTGCCGGAAAAACCACCTTCCTCAACCTGTTGACCGGCACAATGTTCCCGGATGATCCCGGGGAAGTTACCGGCGTCATCGACCGGGGAGAATCCCTGCGCATCGGATATTACCGCCAGAGCGGCATGCAATTCGACGAGGGGCAAACCGTCATGGAGACCCTGGGCGACACCCGCCTGCTGGGACAGTTCCTGTTCCGCCCCGACATGTGGAACAACAAAGTTTCCACGCTCTCCGGCGGCGAAAAACGCCGTTTATACCTCCTGACCATCCTGCAGCAGCAGCCGAATCTGCTGATTCTCGATGAGCCGACCAACGACCTGGATATCGTGACGTTGAATATCCTGGAGGAGTATCTGCAAGAGTACAAGGGCTCCTTGATCATCGTCTCGCACGACCGGCATTTCCTGGACCGGCTGGTGGACCATCTGCTGATCATCGGAGAAGACGGACAGGTAAAAGATTTCATCGGATCCTATACCGGATACCGTACCTATCTCAAGGACATGCAGGCCGAAAAAAAGGCCGCAGAAAAATCCGCGGAAAAAGCGTCGGCAAAGGACACCCGCAGACGTCCGGACGAAGGAAAGAAAAAGCTCTCGTTCAAGGAGAAACGGGAGCTTGAAACCTTAGAGTCCGACCTGGAAAACCTGCAAAAAGAGAAGGCCGGCCTGGAAGCACAGCTCAGCCAGGGGGACCTGTCCTTCGAAGCCCTTCAAACGGCCACCGCCCGTTTTGCAGCGGTGTCGGAGTTGATTGACGAAAAGGAAATGCGCTGGCTCGAATTGTCCGAACTACAGTAGCCCCTTCAGGGAAGCCTCGTCGTAGTCCTGCCCGAACCATTCACGCAATTTGTCCTTGGCCATTTCCTTGATCTCGGGCGTCACGTTTTTCGCAACGGCATAAATGGCCCAGGTCAGGGCAGCCAGGTCATCGGTATAACCGGCTACCGGAATCCAGTCCGGAATGATGTCGATCGGCAGGATAAAATAGCCGAGCGCCCCGAGGATTTTGGCCCGGTCGCCCTTGGAAGTCGCATGGCTTTTCAGCACATAATAAAGCAGCAATACGGCATAGATGACCTTCTGGCCGGCCCACGCCGCCACTTTCTTGATTTTTTCCCAGAGTTGATTCTCCGAGTAGAACCCCTGATACGGGGTCATGTCTTTCGGTTCTTCCATTTTCTTGTCGTTTCCGCAGGTCCCCAGGGCCTGCAGGGAGATGATTCCGTCCAACGGCTGCAATCTTGATGCCACAGATGCCGGGCGGAAAACTTGGGTTTTTGTCCAAACATTCGTATCTTGCAGCCAAATAGCTTCATCATTATGACCAATTTGTTTTCACTTGAAGGCAAGAATGCCTGGATCACCGGCGCCTCTTACGGCATCGGTTTCAATATTGCCAAGGCCTTTGTCGCGGCCGGCGTCCAAAATATCATTTTCAATGACATCAACGAGGCCGCCCTCCAGCGCGGGCTCGACAACTACCGGGAAGCCGGGATTACCAACGTCCATGGCTACGTCTGCGATGTGACCGATGAGGTTGCCGTCAAGGCGCTCGTCGAACAGATCCACGCGGAAGTCGGGCAGATCGACATCCTCGTCAACAATGCCGGCATCATCAAGCGCATCCCCATGCACGAGATGGAGCGCCGGGAATTCCAGCAAGTGATTGACGTAGACCTTGTTGCTCCCTTCATCGTATCCTCCGCCGTCCTGCCCGAAATGATGCAGCGCCGCGAGGGAAAGATCATCAATATCTGCTCCATGATGTCCGAACTGGGACGCGAAACCGTTTCCGCCTACGCGGCAGCCAAGGGTGGCCTGAAGATGCTGACCCGCAACATCTGCTCGGAATACGGCGAGTACAACATCCAGTGCAACGGCCTCGGCCCCGGATACATCGCAACGCCGCAGACCGCTCCGCTCCGCGAAAAACAGCCGGACGGCAGCCGCCATCCTTTTGACAGTTTCATCTGCGCCAAGACACCGGCAGGCCGCTGGCTCGAACCGTCGGAACTCGGCGGACCGGCCGTTTTCCTCGCTTCGCACGCTTCCGATGCCGTCAACGGGCACATCCTGTATGTAGACGGCGGCATCCTGGCCTATATCGGCAAGCAGCCCAAATAAAGGGAATGACGGATATCCTGTTTATCCACGGATTCGCCTCTTCCGGCGCCTACAAGATGGCGGACATGCTCCGCCAACTGCTGCACCCGGACCACCTCCTGGCGCCGGACCTGCCGCTTCCGGCTGCCGAGGCGCTTTCCCTGCTGCAGGATATCATTCAGCAATACCGTCCCGGACTGGTCGTCGGCCTGTCCTGGGGCGGTTTTCTTGCACAAAAACTGTACGGACAACGCAAGGTCTTGGTCAACCCGGATCTGCATGTCTCCCGTTTCCTGCGCACGCACCTGGGCGACAATGCCTACCTGTCCCCCCGACGGGACGGACAGACGCAGTTTACGGTTACAGACGACATCTGCCGGGAATACGAAATCCTGGAAAAAACACAGTATCAGAGAATTGACAAGGACGAACAGCTCCGGACACTGGGCTGTTTCGCCGACCAGGACGAACTGGTCCGGTGCGCCGATGAATTCGCAACTTATTATCCGGGACGGCTTTTCTCCTACCCGGGAGGGCATCTTCCCACCTACCGGCAGATGAAACAGGACATCGTCCCCGCCATCCGGAAGTTCCTGGAAGAGTGCAGCTGACACCTCCGGGCCATCATTGCCGCTGCAGCCAATCCAGCGAGAAATTCAAATACCAGAGTTCCACTCCGTCCGTGTTTTCCTCCACATAGGCGCCGATGGTCTTGTCATCCAGGACCGTCAGCGAGGAATACATCGATGCCTTGCGGCAGATTGTCTTGTGTACCGGCCAGGAACGCCCCTCGTCGAAACTCAGGAAAACGGACACATTCTCCCGCCGCGCGGAATTGGGAACAGAATGCAGCAGAATCCGGTCGTCGTAACGGATCAGATCCCCATTGCAGTCTGTCACAGTTATCTGGGGCCAGAAATGATGCTCTCCCCACGTTTGTCCGCCATCGTCCGAGATCACATATCCCCTCGGACCGTTGCGCCGAACACTCATCAGAATCCTGCCGTCCAGCAACTGGACCATCTTCGCTTCGTCGCCGGAATCTCCCCAGGCCAGGTCTGAGACATGCCAGGTCTCCCCGCCATCGTCCGAATAGACGGCATGATTGCTGAGCTTGTAGCCCTCCCGGGCCGTGACGTTGGCGACCAGGATGCGCCCCTTATACGGTCCGCGCGTCAGGAGCAGCGAATTCCCGCTCGTGAAAAAAGAGGAATGGTACCGCGTACAGAAAGGATTGTCCGGATTCGGCCCCCACAGGGTCCAGGTCAACTCCCGCGGCTCGCTCCAGGTCCGCCCATGGTCTTTGCTGACAACCATATAGGAGCGCTGCGGCTTGTCCACGGATGAGCCGTAAAAGGACTCGCCGCCACAGAACGTGCAAATCACCGTCCCGTCTTCCAGCTCCACCAGGCCCGGATCGCCGTACCCATGCTCCGGTCCCTGGTTCCTGGCCAGGAAAACCGGTTCGCTCCAAGTCTTCCCGCGGTCCGTGCTGTAACGGCTGACCACATCGATTTCCCCCGGCAAATCTTTCTGCGTCACATTGCGCCGGTCATTGACTACCAGCAACGTACCATCCTGCAACTGCCGAATGGCGGGTATGCGCCAGAAATTGGAGCCATAGTCCCCCGGTGCGAACAGGCGTTTCCGGCATAGCAGGATTTCCCGGAAGCCGGGATCGGGCCGTTGCGGCGCTACAATGCTGCCCCGCATCTGCACCCGCCTGACGTCAGCGCTGATCCGGTTGCCTTCCGTCGCTTCCGGCCGGACATCTGCACAGATCCGGAAACAGGTCGTATCGGATATCCGTTCCCCGCAAGAGAGAAGGTACATGGCTTTGCCGTCCCGGACTCCGGCCCGATCCAATTCCCGGTCCCCTGCCATCAGGGACAGCGCGGAGACATCGGCGGCAGATGCATCCAGGAACACTTTTACATAACGGATTTTCCCGGGCTTATCGGGCACGACCCGCATTTCCAGCAACGTCTCCCCCGTATTTCCCCGGCCGGTAAAAGCAGTCTCCCGCACAAGGGAAACATCTGCAGGGAAATCATGGGCACAGGCACAGGCCAGGCCTGCGAACAGGGCCGCGGCAAGGAATGGGACACGCCGTTTCATGTTATCTGTCTTTCAATTCATCCGCATGGGAAAGCAAGTAGGTCTCCGCCTCTACGCTCCAGAGGCCGCCATGGGCCTGACAGATCGCAGCCAGTCGGGAATACACCGGATGCTCCTCCCCTTTTGCCGCAAAATCGGAAATCGCCGTCAGCGGCATATCCACATGCGTGTAAATCAACTTTTTGCCACCAGGGACAGCCGGCAGGTTCAGCGTCGTTTCGACAACGGCATCCAGTCCGCCGACATGGGTAATCAAGCCGGCCGGATCAAGGCCGTCAGACATCATCCGGAGCGCTTCTTTCATATCTTCGGTATTGCCGCCGCTCGTCCCGACCACATGGGTGGCATTGTAATGGACATTGTAAAAATTGAACGGGGCCTTGAACGGAGCCCGGGATGGACCGGCAAAGAAATTCAGACATCCGTCAAAGGCCAGGATATCGTCCGCCTGCTCTACGACCGCAGGGACCGGAGCAAAGCAAAAGACATCGTCATAGCCCGTTCCGCCAGAAAGGTCCCGCAACAGGGCAACCGGATTCTCTACCGCACCCGTATTGATATATTTCAACGTAATTCCATGGCTGGCAGCTTCTTCCACTGTATACAGGGAAGCTGCCCGGTCCAGGCGCTGCTGGTCGATGTCCGTCACGACCAGGAGCGCGGGATGACGGTCGGGACGGTGCAGCACATAATTGATGGCCGCCAGTCCCATCGGGCCGACGCCGGCCAGCAGGGCCATTTTCCCTCCCTGCCGGATTTCCATTTCATGGACATAACTTCCCGGATGCGTATGATAATTGGCATGCATCGCGCCGATGACGCACGAAAGCGGTTCACTCAGCGAGGCCGGATAAAAGCCTTCTCCCCGATACGGGAGCAGGCAGCCGCACGACATCACCTCATCGGGGATGATGACATAGGTGGCGTCCCCGCCGATATTCGGATACGAATACCCGGGCGCACTGTACAAGCCCACCGGGCCTCCGGCAAAGTTCATCGCCGGCTGAATCGAGAATTTATCTCCGGGAGCGAAGGCGTCTTTCCACTTCGCCCCGACCTCCAGGATTTCTCCGGCAAACTCATGCCCGATGATCACCGGATGCTGCGCAATGTCCCGCGGGACCCGCTTGTGCGTCTCCGCCTGATGAACCGCCTTGTAGGACGACATGCAGATGCTGTCACTCACCACTTTGGCCAGGATTTCATCTTCCCGGATCCGGGGAAGTTCGAATTCTTCCAACCGGAGATCTTCTTTTCCATATAAACGTACTGCCCTGGTTTTCATATCGTTTCAATTTAAGAATCCAACTCGTTCCTTAAGCCAACATGACCTGGCCGCCCGTGACGGGAATCGCCTGCCCCGTCTCCCCGGTCTGTTCCACTGCATACAGAATGGCCTTGGTCACATCCGCCGGCGTACACCCCTTTCGCATGGGTACCTGGGACAGGTAATACTCCTTCACGTCCTGAACCGTCTTGGCACCCGGCACCTTCCCGGCCGCCAGATACTGGACAAACAGGCCGTTCTCAGGATTGCTCCACAACGGGCCGTCATAGTAATTGCCGGGACAAACGGCATTCACCTTGATCCGGTACGGAGCCAGTTCCAAGGCGAAGGACTGCGTCAGCCCCACTCCGCCGAACTTGCCGCCGGCATAAGCGAAATTCGCTTTCGAGCCGCGCAGCCCGCTTTTGGAATTCACCTGGACGATATCCGCGAAATACTCCGGATCCTTTGCCGTCTGCAGTTTCATGATATGGGAAGCGACCTTTGCGCAATAGAAGAAGCCGGTATAGTTGATCTTCGTCACGAAATCGAAGTTCTCCGGCGTCATGGCTTCCAAATCTCCGGCACGGACGACCCCCGCGTTGCTGACAAACAGATCCAGACCGCCAAAATGCAGGATGGTCTCGCGCATGAGATGCTGCAGGCTGTCCATATCTGAAACGTTGGTTTTCACGAAGATAGCCCGGTTGTTCCGCCCCGGGGCATTGAAGGAGGCCGCCGTCTGCGCGCCGGTTGCTTCGTTCAGGTCCGCAACGACGATATTCGCGCCCTGTTCCATCAACAGGCGGGCGATCCCCTCTCCGAACCCCTGGGCCGCACCCGTCACAATGACGGTCCGCCCTTCCACGCGGCCGGAAGCAGCCCCCGCAGCGACCTTGCGCCGGTAGTTTTCCACTTCCCAACTGTCGATAAAGTCTATCCACGGGCGTTCCATGCCGTGCGCCCCGCCGAAATGTTCTGCATAGCAGGCAGTTTTCATGGCATCCAGGAACACATCCGTAATGATCTGGGCGCCCCGGGCATGATCTCCGACTGCAACAAGACCAATTCCTTTAATCAGCAAGACTTTAGGAAGATATCCCCAACGGGTGGCAAAAGCCTCGATTTTCTCTTCCGCCTCCTCGACCGGCCGGTCCGACTGCAGCACGACATATTCCCGCTTGCAATAGACGATCATGTCGGGCGTGAACGGGAGGGAAACCGGGGCCGGATCTTCCAGGAATTTATCCACCAAGGCATTCCGTGTAACCTGGAGGGTTTTCAAGCCGCGACCGCCCCGCGACAGGATGGCCCGGATGGCAGGAAGGATTTCCGTGACCTGTTCCCCGGGGGCGCTTTCCCCTTGCGGCAGCGTGCCGGCCACAGCAGAAAGACGGGCGAAAATATCGTCATAAATCGCTTCGATCTCCCCGGGGGTGTCCGCCCCGACAAACACCCCGTGATTCTGCAGGAAGATGACCTGAGGCTGGCTGCCGCACGTAGCCTCCCAGTCGCGGATCCGGTCATACACCTTCTTGAAGAGCGTATAACCCGGATCGGTGTAATCGACATACACCGCCTCCGGGAACAGTTCGCCGCAGGTTCGGGCAGCCTCGGCCGAACACATGAGCCCGTTCACCAGCGTCGGATGGAGATGGACGACATAGGCGAAATCCATGCAGTTATGCAAAGAGGTTTCGACGGACGGGCGCCGGTCGGGCGTCAGGTTCGCCGCCGCCAGGTCGCGGCGGACTTCTTCTTCCCGCACGGCGGGATCATCGCTGTATACTTTCGAGCCCATTGGGTTCAACAGGGCCCGGTCCATGACCGCAAAGCCATCTTCACCGATGGTGGCCAGGGCATGGCCGCTCGCCTTCACCCACAGCCTGCCGGCATCCTTGAAAGAAGTATTTCCGCCACCGGCGATCACGCAAGTGGGATCCGCCCCATATTTCCGGGAGAGGGCAATCAGATTATCTATCGGGTTCATACCAATACTGTTTTTCGTATCAATTCTTCCGCTGCTGCGGGGCTGTCCAGGCCGGCCTGATGGGCGGCAATGGCACAAGCACCCCGGTAATTGACGGCACGGAGCCGGTCATTCAAGGCATTTGTCCCCCGGGTATGCAGGCGCAAGGGTTCCATGGCCGGCGTATTGTGCTCGGAGCCAAAGGTCACGATAAAGCCCTCTTCCTCAAGGAAATCCGAGTAGCGTTCCAAGACAGCGGCCGTATTCCGCGACGGGATGAATTCCACACTGTGGATTCCGCGCCGGCGCAGGGTGTCCGCCGCATGCTGCAAATCCTCTTCAAAGGGGGTGAAATGCCCCTGGGCGTCATCCCCGAGGAAGGGGTATGTCGGGATTCCCCCGGCACTCCGGATCCAGTCGCAGACGACTTCCATGGGAAGGAAGGCATCCGGGGCTTCCGGGACGAAAGCCGGACCGCCGCTCTTGAGCAAGGCGGAACGCAATTCATTTTCAATGGCCGCGACATCGGAAAGGTCCGCTTTCAACGGGCGTCCCAGGATGCGTGCATACCGTTCGCCGGCATCCGGCCGGTCCTGGACCGCCAGGCGGAGTGCCTTTGCCAGGTGCCGTTCACGGACCAGCCCGCAGGTGAGTTGCTTGCACATGGTGTCATAGTCCAGCGAAATGCCCGCGCCGACTTGTTGCAAATAAGCATTCAACCGGCTGCACATCTGCGCTACCTGGGCATTCGAAGCCGCCCGCACCTGAGAAAGGATCCGCTTCCCTTCCGCCGGAAGATGGGCCGGGAAAGCCAGCCCTTTTCCGCTGAGATAAGTCCGGCCGGGATTGCTGGGATCGTTGACCCGCAACCCAGCTTCCTGATCCTCGCTGTTCAGGGAAATGAATTCGATATTGAAGAGCGGATACAGGCCCCGCGCAGCACAACCGGCCGCCCAGGGTCCAAATCCGTCCAAGGAATAAAAATCGTTAATGCCGACGACTCCCACCTTCTCAGCAGCGGCCCGGTCCAACGCGTCGTCAATATCCCGGAAAGCGCTGAAAGAAAACGGGGTATGAAGATGGGCATTTACATCAATCCAATCCGACATGGTCCAAACTCCTATACGCCTTTCCGGGCCCGCAGCAGTTGCTGGGCAGCCGTGAAATTGCCGGTCGGGACATAATCCTTCAACGGCAGCATCTTCTCATTGATGACATCCAGGAACCATTCCGGCTGCGGGAAGAATGCCGCCTCCAACTCGTGGCACGGGGTGATCCAATTCCGGGAGCCCAGAACGACCGGAGCGGCATCCAGGTCATCGAAGCACAGGTCCGCGATGTTGGCGGCCAGGTCATTCAGGAAGGAGCCGCGTGCCGAAGCGTCGCCGGCGATGATGATCCGCCCGGTCTTCTTGACCGATGCCACCACTTTCGCATAATCGAACGGAACGAGGGAGCGGGCATCGATGACCTCCGCTTCCAGGCCGTACTGTTCTTTGAGCATGTCCGCAGCCTTCAAGGCACGGTACAAAGTAGCGCCGATCGTCAGGAAGGTCACATCCTTGCCTTCCCGCTTTACGTCCGGTTCCCCGATCGGAATTTCATAATACCCTTCGGGAACGCCCCCCGCATGGAACTCTTCGCCTTTATCGTAAATGCGCTGGCTTTCGAAGAAAATGACCGGGTCCGTACCCTGCAGGGCGCTGTTCATCAATCCCTTCGCGTCATAAGGAGTAACCGGGAAGACCACTTTCAGACCCGGAATATGGGTACAGAGCGAGGTCCAGTCCTGCGAGTGCTGGGCACCGTATTTCGATCCGACGGAAACCCGGACGACCACCGGCATCTTGAGGATATTCCCGGACATGGCCTGCCATTTGGGAAGCTGGTTGAAAATCTCATCGCCGCAGCAACCGAGGAAATCGCAATACATGATTTCCGGGATGACGCGGCCGCCGCACATCGCATACCCGATGGCCGTGCCGATAATGGCGGCTTCCGCAATGGGGGCATTGAAAAGACGATGGTAAGGAAGCGCCTCTGTCAGACCACGATACACGGCAAACGCACCGCCCCACTCCCGGTTCTCCTCTCCATAGGCGACCAGGGAGGAATCCTTATAGAAACGGTCTATCACCGCCTCGAAAATCCCGTCCCGGATATTGAATGTTTTCATTTTCGATACGGGTTTCCCGTCCGCATCCAGCCAGAAGCGCGATTTTCCGGCAATCTGTTTCACCCGCGGATTCTCCGCCATGGGATGGTTCACCTGGGGCGTCGCATCCCCGAATGAATCCACGCTGCCGCCGGAAAACATCATGTCTCCCAGGAGCTCATTGTCGCGGACCAAATCCATGCGCGGGGAAAGCGTCTCATCGATCGCCAGTTTGTACATGTCGAAAATCACGTCATCCACCTGCGCGCGCACCGCATCCAATTCGTCCTGCGAAGCGACGCCAGCCTCCACGAGTTTTGCGGCAAACCCGAGGATGCAGTCCTGGGCCTGCCAGGCCTCCATCTCTTCCTTGGTCCGGTATGAGGACTGGTCCGAAGGGGAATGTCCGCTGTAGCGATACGTCACGACATCCAGCAGGCAAGGGCCCTCCTTCTTTTCCAGCAAGGCCTTTTTGCGGCGGAACGCATCGATGACAGCGAGCGGATTGTACCCGTCCACCCGCTCAGCGTGCCAGGCCTCGGGATTGAATCCGGCGCCCAGACGGGCCGGGTAGGTATATCCCATGGTTTCGCCGCAGGTCTGTCCGCCCATGGCGTACTGGTTGTCCATCACATTGATCAGGATCGGAAGACCGCCCTTCATGTCCCCCTCCCAGAGGGTGTGGAACTGGTCCATGGAAGCGAAGGTCATGCCTTCGAGAACCGGACCGCGGGCCATGGCACCGTCTCCGAGGTTGGCAACGACAATCCCCCGCTTGCGGTTGACTTTCTTGTAGAGCGCCGCACCCACGGCGATGGAGCCGGAACCGCCCACGATGGCATTGTTCGGATAGATGCCGAACGGCGTGAAGAACGTATGCATGGAGCCGCCCAGGCCCTTGTTGAATCCCGTCGTACGGGCGAAAATCTCCGCCATGGCACCGTACAGGAGGAAACGGATGCCGGCCTGACGTGTCGTTCCGGTAAAGCCCTTGGTGGCTACGGCCAGCGTAGAACCGCCCCAGAACGCTTCCATGACCTTCTTCAATTCTTCTTCCGGCAGAATCTCGATGGAGCGGAGTCCCTTGGCAAGGATTTCCCCATGAGAACGGTGGCTTCCGAAGATGAAGTCATCCGTATCCAGGTTGTATGCCATTCCGACCGCGGCAGCCTCCTGTCCGGCAGACAGATGGGCGGGACCCGGGTTATTGTAGGCAACCCCTTTGTACCCGCCGGTCGTCTTGACCAGGTTCAACATAGTTTCAAACTCACGGATGACACACATGTCCCGATAGATACGGATCAGGTCTTCCTTGGTAAAATTCCCTTCCGCCAACTCTTCCCGGACCGTTTTCCGGTATTGCATGACAGGAATCCGGGGGAAAGTAATTTCTTGTTCTGCAGGGCGGAGTACCGCCTGCGGGTCGATGTATAGGGATTTCGGCATGGCTTATTTCAGTGTAAACAGGGTTTCTTTCAAAATTTCGGAGACAGTAGGATGCGGGAAGACAACTTCTTTCAGCTGAGAGACAGTCATCTCCTGCTCGATGGCCATGCAGGCGGCATGGATCATCTCAGAACAGGGATTGCCCATCATGTGGACGCCCAGGACTTCCTGGTATTTCTTCCCGACCACGACTTTGCAAAGGCCTTCGCCCCGCTCATTTTCCGCGACGAAACGGCCGGCATAAGCCATCGGGAGTTCCAGGACCGTGCAGTCAATCCCTTTCCGGGAAGCTTCTTCCGGAGTCAGCCCGACACCGGCGACTTCCGGATTGGTATATACGACACCGGGGATGGCATTGTAACGCATCCGGTCTTCCCGGCCGAGTATCGTGTTCACGGCCACCTCTCCCTCGCGGGAAGCGGTATGGGCCAGCATCGAGAAGCCCGTCACGTCACCGGCCGCAAATACGCCCGGGATGTTCGTACGCATCTTTTCGTCAACCTTGATGCCGACCGGGCGTCCTGCGGGATTGCAGACACACTCCACACCGAGATTTTCCAGCCCGTATCCCTGCAAGTTGGCCCGTCGCCCGACAGAAACAAGGATCTTGTCGCCGCGGACCCGGCAGGTCTTTCCGTCGGGATCTTCATAGACCACGGTATCTCCCTCGATGGCCGTGACCTTGCACCGCAGGCAGAAATCCACCCCGCGCTTGGCATAGACCGCCTGGAGTTTCTCGCTGATTTGCGCATCCATCGGCCCGAGGATCTTCGGAAGCATCTCTACGACAGTCACATGCGTACCGATCGAATTGAAGAAACTGGCGAACTCCATGCCGATGACACCGCCTCCGATAATGACCAATTCCGCCGGCTGCGTCTCCAAGGCCAGGATTTCCCGGTTGGTCACGATCACATCCGCCGCTTCTTTCAGGCCCGGGAAAGGAGGAACTACCGCTTCGGAACCTGTACAAATCAACAGGTTCCGTGCCTTGAATGTCGCATCCTCGCAGGCAATGGAAATCCCCTCGGCATCCCGGCCGAGAATCAGGGCGGACCCATGGACGACCTCGACGCCCGCCGCTTTCATCTGGGCTTTCACGCCGCCGACCAACTTCTTGACTACCTTTTCTTTCCGCTTGAATATCTTGGCGAAATCGACGGCCGCCCCCTCCACTTGGATGCCATACTGGTCCGCATGGTTGGCATAGTCGAAGACTTTGGCACTGTACAACAACGTCTTGGTGGGAATGCATCCCTCATTCAGGCAGACACCGCCCAGATCTTTCTTTTCGAACAGGACGACAGAGAGGCCGGCCGCACCGGCCCTTCCGGCCGCAACGTACCCGCCGGGGCCTCCCCCGATGATAGCGAGATCAAACATAGTGAGCTAGATTAAAATTCAAGTTCCAGATTTTCAATTTCACGGGCAACCTGCGAAAGGAAGCGGGTCGCTTCCCCGCCGTCCAGGGCCCGGTGGTCATAAGTCAGACTGAGTCCGAGATAAGGGACAAAACAATACCCGTCGCCTTCCGGGCGGGGCCGCAGGACCATGGTCCCGACACCCAGGATCGCACTCTGCGGAAGGTTGAGCACCGGCGTGAACCACTCGACGCCATAGCCGCCCAAATTGGAGACCGTGAAGGAGGCCGCCTCGCTGCGCAGCCGGTCCGGATTCATGCTTCCCCGCTTGCACTCCGAGGCCGCTTCTTTCAGGGCCCTGCTCAACGCGAAGATATCCATCCGGTCGGCATTCGCGACGGCAGGGACCATCAAACCGCGCTCCGTATCCACAGCCAGTCCGAGATGGACCGGCCCGAAGATGCGCAACGTATCCCCCAAGCAATGGGAATTGACGCGCGGAAACTGCTGCAGGGCCTTGATGACCGCGTAGCAAACCAGGTCGTTGATGGTGATATTGACGTCGATGCGTCCCGCTTCCAGGGCCTTTTTCGCTTGGGCGCGCAAGGCCTGGATCCGGCGAGCATCGGCTCCCAGCATGTGGGTGAGATGCGCGGAATTCCGGAGAGATTCTGCCATCGAGCGGGCGATGAGCTTGCGCATATGGGACATCTTGACATCCTCATAATCTGCCTTTTCCGACGATTCCAGCGCCATGAGGTCCGCCCCCCGCACCGTGCCGGCCAGACCGGTCCCCTTTCCGGGAGAAGCCAGTCCGCCCTCCGCCAACCGTGCCTTCGCCAGACCGGTCAACCGGCCCTGGGAAAGCGCAGCCGCTTCAACATCCCGGGACAGGATCCTGCCGTCCGGACCGGAACCCGGAACCCGGGAAAGATCCACTCCCTTTTCGGCTGCCACCCTGCGTGCCCGCGGAGAAGCAGGCGCGCCCGCGACAGCTGCCGCATCCGTATATTTCACGGCGACAGGCTCTTCCGTCCGGGCTTCCAGCTGTTCTTCTGCCCGGGGAGCATTCTCCTGGGCGGCAACCGCCTGCGCGGACGGGGCAAACTCCTCGAACGACTCGCCGGGCTGGCCGATCACCATCACAGGCGTCAGGACCGGGATTTCATCCCCGTCCTGGAAAAAGCACGCCAGGACCGTTCCTTCTACCGTCGATTCTTCCTCAAAGGTCGCCTTGTCCGTTTCATATCCGAAAAGAATATCGCCGGGGACGACAGGATCACCCGGCTTTTTCTTGAATTCAGAGACAATACAACTCTCCACGGATTGCCCCTGCTTGGGCATGATTACGACATGTGCCATATAAGCCCTTTTCCGCTAGCGTTTGGACGTAACCTGCTGTTCATAACGTTCAATCTCAGGGATGAAGGATTCGCCCACGGGGACGCCATTCTTGAAATTGAACCAATCGAACACGGCGCCGAAAGGCAGGGTCTTGGCCTCTTCGAGGAGGGCCAGCCGCTGGAAGCCCTTGCCGGCATCCTCGTATTCCCGGAGTTTGTCGAGCGGTTCCAGCAAAGCGGACAGCAGGCACTTCTGGGTAGCCCGGGTACCGATAACATATGCTCCGATCCGATTGATGGCGGCATCGAAATAATCCAGTCCGATATGGGCGCGGTCGAGGGCGTCGGCACGCACGATTTCCTTGAACAGATCCAGCGTCTGGTCATTCATGATGGTCACATGGTCGGAATCCCAACGGATCGGACGGCTGACATGCAGCATCAATTCCGGAACGAAGAGCAGCAGCGAAGCCACCATGTCACTCACATTCTCGGTCATCTCATAGTGACCGGTGTCCAGGGTATACATCAGTTTCCGCGTCGCGCAATATCCGGCCACGAAGTCATGCGATCCGACCGTGTAGCTTTCCAGGCCGATCCCGAACAACTTCGCCTCCAGGCAGGTCTTCATGCCCGGGAGGTCTTCCTTGAGGATTTCATCCAGACTGTCAGCGAAAATCTCGCGGTACCGCTTCCGCTCCACGGTCTGGTCCTTGCTTCCGTCATGAACCCAGATATTCATGATACAGGGATCTCCCTGCGCTTTTCCCATCGCGTCGGCGATCCGCCGGCAGCGCTTGGTGTGCTCAATCCAGAACTCCCGGATGGCAGGATCGGGATTGGCCAGCGAAAGATCCCCGCTCTTGGGATGCCCGAACGAAGTCGAGTTGAAATCCAGTTTCATGTCATTCTCTTTGGCCCACTGAATCCAACTGGCAAAATGCTCCGGACCGCATTCGTCACGGTCGACGAACTTGCCGCCGAAGTCTCCGTAAATCTCGTGGAGATTCAGGCGGTGATGGCCGGCGATCAGGCTCTTGGCAAACAGGACATCCTGCCGTACCTCGTCAATGTTCCGCGCCCGGCCGGGATAATTGCCCGTCGTCTGGATACCGCCGGAGAGTCCGGCCTGGCTTTCGAAGCCGATGACGTCATCGGTCTGCCAGCAGTGCAGGGAAATCGGAGTCTTCTCTAGGATTTCGACGGCCTTGTCCGTGTCCACGCCAAGGGCGGCATAACGTTCTTTCGCGATCTCATACGCATTCAGAATCTGTGTCTCTTTCATGTTTACCGTATTTAATAATTAATTATTCGAAGGATGGAAGGTTTTGACGGCGAATGCCTCCGAGATGATCCGGCGCATTTCCCAGCGGTCGCCGACCATGCCGGCGGCTTTTGCCTGGATCATCACATTGCCGATCGCGGTCGCTTCCATGGGACCGGCGACGACGGGGATGCCCAGGGCATCGGCCGTCCACTGGTTCAGGAGGTCATTGGCGGAGCCGCCGCCGATGATGTGCAATTTCTCGATCGGGAAAGGAGCGAACCCCTGCAGCAGGCCCAACACTTCCTTGTACCGGTCAGCCAGGGAATGATAGATGCAACTGACCATGGACGCATCGTCCGCAGGAGTTTCCTGGCCGGATTCCCGAAGCGCAGCCCGGATTTCCGCATCCATGTCCGCAGGATTGGCGAAACGCGGATCATCCGGACTGATGCGGCCGGGATAGTCGGCTGCATCGCGGGCCATCAGGGCCAAATCCGCATAGCTGTACTCCCGGCCCGAAGCTTTCCAGACGCGCCGGCATTCTTCCAGCAGCCACATCCCGGTAATATTCTTCAGGAAACGGGTTGTGCCCTCGATACCGCCCTCATTGGTGAAATTGGCAGCCGCCGACGCGGCATCGATCACCGGAGCCAGCACTTCGATCCCCATCAGGCTCCAGGTGCCGCTGCTCAGGTACGCGAAATGGGTATCCGCGGCCGGAACAGCCGCAATGGCAGAGGCCGTGTCATGGCCGGCAACGGCGATGACCGGAACCTCACCCAGCCCCGACAAGGCCGCCAGCTCCTTCCGGAGGGTCCCTACCTGCGTCCCCGGCTGGACAATCGGAAGCAGCACGTCTGTCCGGACTCCCAGGCGCGAAAGCAGGTCGCTGTTGAACTGCCGGGTGCGCTGGTCCATCATGCCGGAGGTCGAGGCATCCGTATATTCACAGACAAGGTTTCCTGTCAGCAGGAAAGACAACAGGTCCGGCATGAACAGGATGGCATCGGCAGCTTCCAGGGCGGCATCGGCAGCCCGGGTCTGGGCATATAATTGGAAAATGGTATTGAAATCCATGATCTGGATGCCCGTGAGCCCGTAGAGCTCTTCCCGGGGAACGGTCCGGAAGACGGCGTCGGGCACCCCGGCCGTGTACGGGTCGCGGTACGCCCGGGGAAGGCTCAGCAGGGTACCGTCTTTGCCCACGCAGCCGAAATCTACGCCCCAGGTATCGATTCCGATGGAGTCGACGCGGATGCCCTTGCGGCCCAACTGCACCAGGCAGTCGACAAATTGTTCATAAATTGAATAGACGTTCCAATAATATTTGCCCCCAACGCAAATCATCCGGTTGGGGAACCGGCACACTTCATCCATTTCGAGATGCTGCCCGTCGAAACTGGCGAGGACACCCCTGCAGGAAGTAGCGCCGCAATCAAATGCCAGGAAATTCATATGTGGTCAGTAACAGTTCCCTCAAATTTAAGAAATGATCTCCAAAAGACAAAGGGAAATATACGAAAACGTCAGCGGATGCGCTGGTACGCAAGCCGTTCATCGCCGGAGTCAAGCAGAATGATCCCGCAATAGGAAAAACCGGCTTCCGCGACGAGATGCTGCATGATCCGGTTATCCCGGTGGGTGTCGATCCGCAGATTGTCTTCCCGCGCGGCGGCAAAGGCGAGCATCGCCCGGAAAACGCCATGGCTTCCGGCTCGTCCGGCGATCCGGTGCAGGACATGGTAGGGGCGCCCGTCATCCAGCCACGCGCCGTCATAAATGACGGCATAGGTCGGCTCGGGAGAAGGCATGAAGACAAAATAACCCTGAAGGGTTCCGGCTGCATCTACGCAGACAAAACCCCTTTCTGCCACGATATCCTTTTCGATGACCGGGAAAGAAGGATAGCCCCCGGTCCACTGGTGCAGATTGCCGGAGGAGCGCATGACCTCCCTGGCATCATCCATGATGGCAAGGATTTGCGTGATATCGGACAGGCCTGCCTGGCGGACAGTCAGGCCAGACGGATCCGGAGGCGGCACAGACTCATTCAGCCGGCTCATCTTTGGAGGCTGCTTCCTCAGACGCCGCCTTGGCGTGTTCGGCAGCATGTTTGAAAAACTTTTCTACGCGGTGCTCGACATCCAAGAATGCTGCGCGTACGTGGATCCTGGAGATGTCGGATCCGACCTTATGGAAGAATGCTCCCAGTTTCTCGGTAAATTTGGCCATATTCGAACATTTACAGGTTGAACTTCTAGCTTTTCAATATACGGAATTTTCTCCGGAAAAACAATTCCTAGACCTTCAGGAAAACGTTTTTCTTGTACAGGAAATACAGGAACAGCCAGCATACCGCGACGTAACCCGCATTCAGGATGACCGCGCCGACCGGTTCCGGAACCAGGCCGGTCAGTCCACCCAGGAAAAAGCGGTTGATTCCGGAGAAACTGATGATCCGCATCGCCATGTAGATTGTAATGGAATTCATGCCGATCACACGGAAGAAGAAGGTCCACTTTTTCCAGCCTTTCACGTCGATCAGCCAATAGAATAACGCGTACATCGCCACGGAATAAGCGCCCACGACCAGGACGAATGTACTGGTCCACAATTTTTTGTTGATGGGGAAAACCGTGCTCCACAGCAGGCCGGCCGTCAGGAGTCCGACGGCTGCCACCACCATCCACAACGTCTTTTTCTTTCCGGAGATCCTCTCCTCCGGAATCCGCACGAATTCCCCGAGGAACATGCCGAGCATGGCCGTCACGATGGCCGGCAAGGTACTGAGGATTCCCTCCGGATCGAATTTCCCGCGGCTCAGCAGATGGTTGGGGATGAGCTGGCGGTCCACATATCCGACAAATGCGCCTTCCTGGGAATAGGGAGAAGCACCGGGAGCATCCGGAGCGACCAGGGCGAAGAGGGCCCAGTAACCGAGCAGCAACACCCCCGCAATGACGATACGCCACGATACTTTCTTCACATTCATGTAAATCAGGGCGGCAAACATCCAGGCCAGGCCAATCCGCGCCAGGACACTCGGCAGGCGGAGGGTTGACAGCTCCAACTTGAAGAACCCATTGTATACCAGGCCCAAAAGGCAGAGGACGAGGCCACGGCGGATGACTTCCCAATAGATTTTCCAGCGCGGGAAACCGGCAGCCGTCCGCTTGGCGTAGGAGAACGGGAACGTCATCCCGGAAATGAACAGGAACAAGGGGAAAATCGTATCATGGTGCGCCAGCCCATTCCAGTCCACGTGGGCCATCTGCCTGGCAAGCCAGGATTGGTCACCTCCGGGGAACAGGGCACAGATACTGACGATCAAGGCAGAAAAGCCCATGATGAACAACATGTCGAATCCCCGCAGGGCATCGATGGAAAGAAGTCGCTTGGAAGTATCCATATCGGGTTGTGATTATTCGCGTTTCACCTCCGTTCCACGGGGATACGGAAAGGGGCGGGTCATACCGGCCCGCCCTATAAAGATAGCAACTATTCCGTAAAAAACGTCCTTTCCGGAGGATTATTCGTTTTCTTTGCCCAGGAAAGCATCCGCTGTAACCTTCTGGCTGCGCGCAATGAAATCGCTGAGCGCCTTCCCTTTCAGCATCCCGCCGGAGAGCAGGGCCAGGTCTGTCAGCTGGTGGAGCAAATCACTGCCCGCCGCGAAATCTTCCAACTTCCCGCCGGCCTCAACGGCCGCCTTCTGCTCGCCGAACAACTTGGCAATCAGCGGATTTTCCATATTGACCGTAATATTGTACGAGGCCGGAAGTTCACCATAGAAATTCATGCCTCCGCCGAGGGCGGACATCTCCCGGTAACGGCGCATGAACTCACTCTGCGTAATCAGCACCGGCACATTATCCGCACCCAGATTGTCGGCTTCCACCGTGTACTCATTTTCCTTCGGCAAGACCGCCTTGAACAGGTCAGACAGCGATTTCTTGTCTTCCTCGGACATTTCCGGCCGCACCCGCTCTTCCGTCGGGATCAACCGGTCCACACTGTCGGAATCCACCCGCGCGAAGCGCGTGTCTTTCATCTTCTGTTCCAGCAGGTTGACAAAATGAGAATCCAATTCGCAATCCATCAGGAGGACATCATATCCCTTTCCGCGGGCGGCGTCGATGAAAGCATACTGTGCCTGCAAGTCGGTGGCGTACAGGCAGACAACCTTTCCGTCCTTGTCTTTCTGGCCGGCCTCGATGGCACTGCGGTACTCATCCACGCTGAAATACTTCCCTTCCGTATTCTTCAGGAGGGCGAAAGACATGGCCCGGTCGCAGAATTTCTCGTCGGACAGCATGCCATACTCGATGAACAATTTGATATTGTCCCACTTGGCCTCCAGGGAAGGACGGTCCGTCTTGAATATCTCTTCCAGCCGGTCGGCCACTTTCTTGGTAATGTAACCCGAGATCTTCTTCACCGAGGCATCGCTCTGCAGATAGCTGCGGGAAACATTCAAAGGAATGTCCGGAGAATCGATGACGCCATGCAGCAAGGTAAGGAAGTCCGGAACGATGTTGTCCACATGGTCCGTCACGAACATCTGGTTGCAATAGAGTTGGATCTTGTTCTTTTCAATCGCCATCCGCTCCTTGATTTTCGGGAAATACAGGATGCCGGTCAGGTTGAAAGGATAATCCACGTTCAAATGGATGTGGAACATCGGATCCTCGTGCATCGGATACAGCGCCTTGTAGAATTTCAGGTAATCCTCGTCTTTCAGTTCCGAGGGCTGACGGGTCCAGAGCGGCTCGATATTGTTGATAATCTTATCCTTATCCGTGTCGACATATTTCCCGTCCTTCCACTCCTGCTCTTTTCCGAAGACAATCGGAACAGGCATGAACTTGCAGTACTTGTCCAGCAGGGAGGAAATCTTTCCCTTGACGGCGAATTCCTCATCTTCCAGATACAAGGTGATCACCGTGCCGCGATCTTTCTTCTTGGAAGCCCCCATTTCGAATTCCGGGCTGCCGTCGCAGGACCAGGTAACAGCCTTCGCTCCTTCTTTCCAGGAAAGGGTGTCAATCGTCACCTTTTTCGCTACCATGAAGGCAGAATAGAAGCCCAGGCCGAAATGACCGATGATGCTGCCGATCTGGTCCTTGTATTTCTCCAGGAACTCGCCCGCAGAAGAGAAAGCAATCTGGTTGATATATTTGTCAACCTCTTCTTCCGTCATACCGATGCCCCGGTCGATGACCCGAAGGATCTTTTTCTTTTCATCCAGTTCAATCCGGACATCCAACTGCCCCAGTTCGCCTTTGAACTCCCCGGAGGAAGCCAAAGCCTTCATTTTCTCCGTCGCATCCACGGCGTTGGCGACCAGTTCCCGCAGGAATATTTCATGGTCGCTGTACAGGAATTGTTTGATTACCGGGAATATATTCTCGGTCGTTACTCCGATTTTACCGTTCATATCGTTCTTGTTTTTATAGTTTCCGCTGCGCCGGAGGCTCCATGCAAACAATCAGGGAGACCCCGCGGCCTCCCTGAATCAATCAATAAATGTTCCACCGGCAGAAACTGCCAAAATGGCATACCCCCTGTCTACGTATACATAAACCGCTTGATGCTCATCTTGGGGGTCTTTTCGAACGGACGGTCCATCAACTCGACTTTCGTAATCTGGCTGTAGTTGGGAAGTTTCTTGTTCGACCCGATACGGATATTCTCGGGAATATCCGCCTTCGCTTCCGGATCGAGCAGCGACTTCGCAACGGCCTGTTCATCCAGGAAAACCAGGGCGACCAGCTTGCCTCCGCGGTCCACGACGACAGACTCCATCACATACGGCTGATTGTTCACCACAGCCTCGATCTCCTCGGGATAGATATTCTGGCCGGAAGGACCGAGAATCATGTTCTTGGAGCGTCCGCGGATGAAAATATTGCCTTCCGCATCGATAATGCCCAGGTCCCCGGTCTTCAGGTAACCGTCCTCCGTGAACGCATTGGCCGTTGCCTCTTCATTCTTATAATAACCGATGCAGATGTTGTCGCCCTTGGCCTGGATTTCCCCGACAACATGCTGGGGATCATCCGAATCGATCCGGACATCGGCACAATCAACCGCCTTTCCGCAAGAGCCCGCCACATACTTGGTCCAGTGCTCATACGCAAGCAGGGGCGCCGCTTCCGTCATCCCATAACCGACCAGGTACGGGAACTTGATCTGCTTGAAGACACGTTCCACCTCGGGATTCAGCGCCGCGCCGCCCATGATGAACTCCTGGACGTTTCCGCCGAAGGCCTGCTCCAGTCCGGTGCGGATCTTCTTGTAAATGATCTGCTTGATCCCGGGGATCCGCATCGCTACTTTCATGACCGGCTTGTCCAGGACCGGCTTTACTTTCGATTTATAAATCTTCTCCATCACCAGCGGCACGGTAATCAGCAGATACGGCTTGACCTCGGCAAAAGCCTTCATCAGGGCAGCCGGCGTCGGAGCCTTTCCGAGCCAGTAAATCGCCGTCCCGTTGCACAGGGGATAGATGAATTCGATGACCAGGCCGTACATGTGGGCCATCGGCAGCATGGAAACCATGTTGAACTGATCCGAAGAAGGAACATGGCGCTGGCTGTAATCAACCGTGGCACTGAAATTCCGGTACGTCAGCATGACGCCCTTGGGGCTGCCCGTCGACCCGGACGTATAATTGATGGTCGACAAGTCGTCCCAGTTGTCCGTCGGATAGACGACGTCCTCCGGACCGAAATCGTCGGAATACTTTTCCTTGAAGAGCGCATCCATGTTGTCGAATGCGGCGGCGACACTGTCTTTCCGGCAGAAAAGGAGCTTCCAGGTATCCACATCGATGGCTGCCTCCAGGAGCGGCATTTTTCCGGCATCCAGTTTTTCCCACTTGTCCGCGTTGGTAAACAGAAGCTTGCTCTCGGAATGGTCGACCAGGTAATTGATGCTGTCCGGCGTGAAATCGGCCAGGATCGGCACAATCACAGTCTCATAAGTATTCACCGCCAGGTATGCCATGCCCCAACGGGCCCCGTTGCGGGCACAGAGAGCGATCTTGTCCCCTTTTACAAACCCGGCCTTTTCGAAGAAAAGATGGAACCGGGCGATGGTTTCCGCCATCTGGGCATAGGTAAAGGTTTCGCCGCCGATGTTGTTCAGCGCCGGCTTGGTCCAGTATTTCCGGGTTGCGTTTTGCAGTCTTGCGAAATAATGCTCCATATCGATAAATATAAAAGATACGTATCTATTATTGAAAACTTTGCAAGTTAATGAAAATAATACATAAATGGATTATCTTTGTCCCGTAAAAAAGTATTTCCATGACGAAAAAGCCCATTGTTGCCCTGATCTATGATTTCGACGGCACCCTGTCGCCAGGAAACATGCAGGAATTCGGATTCATCCAGGCTATCGGGTCCACGCCCGAGGAGTTCTGGACCAAGAGCGACAACATCGCCAAAGGGCAGGATGCGAGCAACATCCTGGCCTACATGAAACTGATGTACGAAGAAGCGAGGGCGCACGGCATTGCCCTCCGCCGGAAGGAATTCAAGCGCTTCGGCCAACATATCGAATTGTTCGAAGGGGTCCGGCAATGGTTCTCCCTCGTCAATGAATACGGACAGGCGCATGGGGTCCGGATTGAGCACTATATCAACTCTTCCGGACTGAAAGAGATCATTGAAGGCTCCCCCATCGCCCACGAGTTCAAGCACATCTTCGCCTGCACTTATTTATACAACGACAAGGGAGAGGCGGAATGGCCGGGAATCGCGGTGGACTATACGGCGAAAACCCAGTTCATGTTCAAGATCAACAAAGGAATCTTCTCTTCCCGCGACGCCAAGCGGGTGAATGAGAGCACGGAAGACGACAAGAAACGCATCCCTTTCCCGAACATGATTTATTTCGGAGACGGGGATACGGACGTCCCCTGCATGAAAATCGTCACGATGTTCGGCGGAAACTGCATCGCGGTCTACAACCCTGCGGTTGACAGCAAACGGGCCGTCGCCGAAAAACTGAGACGGCAGGGACGCGTCAAATTCATCGCCCCCGCCGTTTATACGAAAGACAGCAAAGCATTCCGGATCGTCTGCGGGATCATTGACAAGATCAAGGCAGAACACGACCTGCAACGCCTTTCCAGGATGCCCTAGCGATACCGCTTGAGAATATCGCCGTAGGCATCAATCCGCCGGTCCCGAAGGAACGGCCAGCCACGGCGCACGTATTCCGTCCGGTCCAGATCGATTTCCACGACATGGACTTCCTCCCGGTCCGTGGAGAATTGGCAGAGAATTTCTCCCTGCGGTCCGGTCGCAAAGGACCAGCCCCAGAATTCCAGACCCGGCGTATGGCCGGAAGGATCCGTTTCGTGCCCGACGCGGTTCACCGTGATGACAGGCAATCCGTTCGCAACGGAATGTCCGCGCTGCACCAGTTGCCAGGCCTGGCGCTGGATCTGCTGCTCCTCGAGAGCATCCGTCGCGACGCCGCCGATGGCCGTGGGATAGATCAGCATTTCAGCCCCGGCCAGGGCCATTAACCGGGCTGCTTCCGGATACCACTGATCCCAGCAGACCAGCACGCCCAACTTCCCGACGGAAGTTTCGATGGGATGGAAGCCCAGGTCACCTGGCGTAAAATAAAACTTCTCATAATAGCCCGGATCATCGGGAATGTGCATTTTGCGATATTTCCCCGCAATGGATCCGTCTTTTTCCATGACGACGGCCGTATTGTGGTACAATCCCGGAGCCCGGCGTTCGAACAGGGAGAGGACCAGGACAATCCCCAACTCCCGGGCAAGGGCGCCGAAATAATCCGTGGAAGGACCCGGGATGGGTTCCGCCAGGTCACAGAGTGCGGCATCCTCGCTCTGGCAGAAATAGACGGAATTGTGCAACTCCTGCAACACGACCAGGCCTGCCCCCTGGCGGGCGCAGGCGCGGATATTCTCTGCCAGTTTGGCCTTATTGGCGGCGATATCCGCAGTACACCGCTGCTGGATCATGCCGACCTTGATGGTTCTTTTGTTCATGGTTCCGATCATTTATTTCAGATATCCTTCAGGGAACTGCATCGTTACGCAGTGGAGCGACCCGTGGCCCGACAAAAGCGGGTGGCAATCCACACAGACAATTTCCCGGTCCGGGAAAGCTTCACGCAAACGGGCCGCAGCCTCGGCATCCCGCGGGGAGCCTGCTCCGGGGAAGATGACTCCCCCATTGACAATCAGAAAATTGGCATAGGAAGCCGGCAGCCGGTAGCCGTCCAGATACATGGGCTCAGGCAGCGGCAGAGGAATCAGCCTGTAGGCCTTCCCTTCCCGCGTCCGGAAAGACCGGAGCTGGTCTTCCATGGCCCAGAGCGGCGCATAATTCTCATCGTCAGGGTCCGTACACTGCGTATAGGCAATCGTATCCGGGGAGCAGAAACGGGCCATGATATCGACATGCCCGTCTGTATCATCCCCTGCGATCTCCCCATGATCCAGCCACAGGATCCGCTCCAGGCCGAAAGCCTGGCGGAGTTCCGCCTCGATTTCATCCCGCTCCAGGTACTCGTTCCGGTTGTCCGAGCAGAGACACCGCGTCGTCGTCAGGAGGGTCCCCTGCCCGTCGGAATCGATGCTGCCGCCTTCCAGCACGAAGGGACGCATGTCAACGCACAGGACATCGTCTGCGAAAGCATGGTCAAAAAAAATCCGGCGGGTTATCCCGTTGTCCAGGTCGGCGGCGAATTTCAGCCCCCAGCCATTGAATACAAAGTCATACAGATACTTCTCCCCGGCATCGCCGAAGACGGCAATGCCCCCATGGTCCCGTGCCCAGGTATCGTTCACCGGGCAGACAGCAAACCGGATCGCGTCCACATCCAGGGCCAGGGATTCCGCCGAGGCGATTTCCTCCAGGCGGGCTCTCGCCTGCGCGGCATCCGCACAGACCAGCAGCACCGGCTCAAAGCGTTGAACTGCCGCGATCATCCGGGCATAACATGCCTGAACCTGATCCAACTGATACCATGGCGTCGACTCATCCGGCCACGTAAACTGAATCCCGCTCTGGGGCTCCCATTCTGCTGGTAATCTCATATCAATACAAAGGTAATGAAAAAATCATCATTTCTAACGAAAAGAGGCTGGCCCGTCATGGGTCAGCCTCTGAAAAGTCCGTTGGAGTAGGATTACTCGATCGTGACGCAACGGTTCAGCACGTAAGGCTCGAACTTGTTGTTGGTGTCACCTTCAGCCTTGACGATGAACTCTTCGCCGATACCATACTTCTTGACCAGGATGTCGTGGACGTAGTTGACACGGCGCTCGGAGAGCTTCTGGTTGTACTCGTGGTTACCGGTGTTCTTGTCAGCAGAACCGGTGAGGGTGAAGATGTGGTCGGAGTTCTTGCTGATCACGTTGTTCACGTAGAAGTCGAGGTGGGCAAGCTCACGCTCGGTGAGGGTAGCCTTGTCGAGGTTGAAGTAAACAATCGCCGGAGAGAGGATCTCGGTACCGACATACACGGTGTCAGCAGGAGTGTTGCGGAGCTTCTCGATCTCGCTCATCAGGTTGGCTTTCTCTTTCTCCAGGTCAGCCACTTTCAGCTTAAGCGCGTTGTACTGGTCGGTCGTGAAGGGAACAGGAACAACGACAGGGGTAACGGAAGAGTGGCGGTCGAAACCGGTGCGGTTGAGGTTGAAGATCAAACCGGCGGTCAGGGAAGGATTGAAAGCAACGCGGCTGAACCAACCATCGGTATTCTTACCGAGGGCCTCGGCACGGACAGCGAGCATAGCGCAGTCGATGAAGAGGTCGATGTGGTTGCCCAGGCGGAGGTCATTGATGAGACCGAAGCCGGCGCCATATTCCCAGTTGTTCACGATGTCACCGCCGAAGTCCTTAGACTCATAACGATGTACGAGCGTAGCGAAGCTGGCATACGGGATGAAGTCCCAGAAACGGGTCTCTTTGTAGCCGCTGAAAGCGTTCGAAACATTCCAGAGGAGGTCGGCATGTGCGTTGTTGTACTGCCACTTGTTCTCATTCTTTTCGTAAGAATAAGGGATATCACCAATCTTCTGGTTCTTGAAACCCTTGTAACCGAAACGGGCACCCACGGAAGGAGTGAACCATTTACCAACATAAATCTCGGCAGCAGGACCGAATTTGCCAAAGCCATTGGTCTTGTCAAGATAAGAATTCAGACCACCACCGATGCCGATAAACCAGTTATCGGAAGCTTTGTTGGTGTGGTAAGCACCGCGGACGATCTTACCGTTCTCGTCACGGTTGCCATTCTCCTGCGCGCTTGCGTTGAAGGAGAATCCGAGGAGACCAGCTACTGCAAGTGCTCCAAGAATAGTTTTGAAAGCTTTCATATTACTAAAATCAAAAATAACTTCCTAACCAAAGGCCTTCCAGCCAAAAGAACATATTTGCTGCAAAGATATAACATTTTTCGGAAAACCAAATATCCGCTTCAAAATAAATACCCTTTTTTTATCTGTTTTTCAGGTTTTGAGACGTTTGGAAAGCCCGAAAATGCGTTTTATCTTTGTATATATGAAAATATAAGTCCGATGCGATTCAAACTGGACGCTCCCTATACCCCCGCCGGAGACCAACCCTCCGCCATCGACGGTATCTGCTCCGCTATCAATCAAGGAGTTGATGCCGTGACCCTGCTCGGTGTCACCGGGTCGGGAAAAACATTCACCATGGCCAACGTGATTGAAAGGTTGCAACGCCCTGCCCTGATCCTCAGTCACAACAAGACCCTGGCCGCCCAACTGTACGGAGAATTCAAGTCCTTTTTCCCGACCAACGCGGTCGAATACTTCGTCTCCTACTATGACTATTACCAGCCGGAAGCCTACATTCCCTCTACGGATACTTATATTGAGAAAGACCTGAGTATCAACGAGCAAATCGACAAGCTCCGGCTCAGTGCGGCCTCTGCCCTGATGTCGGGCCGGCGGGATGTCATCGTCGTTTCCAGCGTCTCCTGCCTGTACGGAATCGGGAATCCTGAAGATTTCCACAGCCAGACCGTCACGGTCCGCCGCGGGGAAAAACGCAGCATGACCCGCCTGCTGTACCATCTGGTAGACGCCTTGTACAGCCGGACGGAAACGGATTTCCGACGGGGTACATTCCGGGTGCGCGGGGATACAGTCGACGTGTTCCTCGGCGGGGCGGATGAAGCCGTCCGCATCGAGTTTTTCGGGGATGAAATCGACCGGATCGCCATGGTCGACCCCGTTACCGGAGCGACGATCGAAGAATTGTCGGAAGTTCCGATCTATCCGGCAGGAAATTTCGTCACCACGAAGGAAAGGAGCATCAAGGCGGTCAGTCAGATCCAGGACGACCTGGTCCGCCAGATGGAATATTTTGAGAATCTCGGCCGCCCGCTGGAGGCCAAACGCCTGAAACAGCGGGTGGAATATGACCTGGAAATGATCAAGGAAATGGGCTACTGCCCCGGCATCGAGAATTATTCCCGCTACCTGGACGGCCGCTCGGAGGGTCAGCGCCCGTTCTGCCTGATTGATTATTTCCCGAATGACTTCATCACCTTCATCGATGAAAGTCACGTCACGATCCCCCAGATCCGGGCCATGTACGGCGGGGACCATTCCCGCAAATCCGTCCTGATCGAATACGGCTTCCGCCTGCCTGCCGCCGCCGACAACCGGCCGCTCACCTTTGACGAATTCGAAGCCATCACCCACCAGACTGTCTATGTCAGCGCCACGCCGGCAGAATATGAGCTGGACAAATCGGAAGGTCTTGTCGTCGAGCAAGTTGTCAGGCCCACAGGCCTGCTGGACCCGCCCATTGAAGTCCGCCCGGTCAAGAACCAGGTAGATGACTTGCTGGAGGAAATCCGGACACGCGCGGAGAATGACGAGCGCGTCCTGGTCACGACGCTGACCAAACGGATGGCGGAAGAGCTGGATGCGTATTTCGGACGGATGGGCGTGCGCTGCCGGTACATCCACTCCGACATCGACACGACAGAACGGGTCGAAATTATCGAAGACTTCAAAAACGGCCTGTTCGACGTCCTGGTCGGCGTCAACCTGCTCCGCGAGGGGCTGGACATTCCCTCTGTCTCCCTGGTCGCCATCCTGGACGCAGACAAAGAAGGATTCCTGCGCTCCGCACGCGCACTGACGCAAACCGCCGGCCGGGCGGCCCGGAATGTCCACGGACTGGTCATCATGTATGCAGATACGGTCACGCAATCCATGGCGCAGACCATCTACGAGACCGACCGCAGGCGCTCCAAGCAAATGGAATACAACTCCCTGCACGGAATTACGCCGCAGCAGGTCTCCGTAAAGCACAACGCGCTGGTCGCCGAACTCGGCAAGGCGGCGCCCGAGGGCACCGTCAGTGCGGCCAATTCCTATGACAATCCCGCTTTCATCCCCAACCCGAGCCAGCTGGGGAAAGGCCGGATTACCGTGGGCCTGGGCCACGATTCGAAGCGGGAAACCAACTCCGCCTACCAGCAAGGGTACATCCGCGCCGACCTGGCGGCCGTCCTGCAGGACCCGGTCATCCGCTCCATGTCCCGCGACCAGGTGGAAAAGAGCGTCGAACATGCCCGCCGCAGCATGCAGAAAGCCGCCGCCGACCTGGATTTTGCGGCCGCTGCGAAATTCCGGGATGAAATGTGGGCATTGCAGGAGTATTTGAAAGTTTGGAAGGATAACTAATGAACCGCTGATTAACATGGATTTACACGACTCATTCCCCCATTATGACGCTGCCGGGCTGGCCCTGGTCGGCAAAGCCTTCCATGTCGCCGAAAACGCGCTGGCGCAAGACCTGCGCGACAACGGCCACCCCTTCCTCGAGCACCCCTGGAACGTAGCGCTGATTGTCTCCGACGAAATCGGCCTCCAAGCGGAATGTGTCGCGGCCGTATTCCTCCATGAGACGCTCCGGAAGCATCCGGAAATCGACCTGAAAGGATTCCATTTCCCCGAAGAGGTCCTGACCATGGTGGAAGGACTCGGCAAGATTGCGACCATCAAGCCCAAGGACACGCAACTCGAAGCCGAGAACTACAAGAAACTGATCGTCCAGTACTCCACCGACCCGCGGGTTACCGTCTTGAAGATCGCCGACCGGCTGGAAGTCATGCGGAATCTGGATCTTTTCCCGAAATCATCCCGGGAGCGGAAGGTGCTGGAGACCCTGATGCTGTATATCCCGCTCGCCCACCAACTCGGCCTGTACAATATCAAAAGCGAAATGGAAGACATCTACTTCCGTTACGCTGAACCCGAGCAATACCGATTAATTACCAATAAGTTAAAAGCATCGGAAAAAGACCGGGAGAAACTGATGAGCGAGTTTATCGAACCGCTCAAGAAGACCCTGTCCGCAGCCGGCATCCGGTACAAACTGAAGATGCGGACCAAGACCGCGTACTCCATTTTCAAGAAAATGAAGGCGCAGAAGGTCCCGTTCGAGGGGGTCTATGATGTGTTTGCCATCCGGTTCATCATCCAGTGCGACGAGGACCACAAAACGGAGCAGGACCTCTGCTGGAAGGTCTACTCCTATGTAACAGAAGAATACGAACCGGACACGAGCCGGCTCCGGGACTGGATCACCAACCCCAAGCCCAACGGCTACGAATCCCTCCACATCACGGTCCGGAACAAGGACAACACCTATCTGGAAGTCCAGATCCGCACACAGCGGATGGATGATGTCGCGGAAAACGGCCATGCCGCCCACTGGTCTTACAAGGGGATCCGCCACGAAGAGACCATGGACAAATGGCTCCAGACCGTCCGCTTCACCCTCGAGCATCCCCAGGAGACCAAACCGGAAGACCTGCCGCAACCGCCGTCCCGGGAAATTTTCGTTTTCACGCCATCGGGAGAACTCCGGATTCTCGGCGCAGGCTCCTCCGTGCTGGATTTTGCCTTCAACATCCACACGAACATCGGCTTGCGCTGCACGGGAGCCCGGGTCAACGGCAAAGCCGTTCCGATCAAGGAAAAACTCAAGACGGGAGATGTGGTCGAAATCATGACCGGCAAAAACCAGAAACCGTCTCCCGACTGGGTGAACTATGTCGTTTCTTCAAAGGCACGGACCAAAATCCGCCAGGTCCTCCACGAGATGGAGTACAAGAAGGCTGCAGAAGGAAAAGAGTTGCTGTCCAGGCGCCTGAAGAATTGGAAACTGGAGTTCCCGGATGAGATGATGTCCGAATACATGAAGAAACTACGGTATTCCAGCGTGAATTCTTTCTTTGCCGCCATCGGAGAGGGAACCCTGGACATCAATGCAGTCAAAGCCTATATCCTCGAACGGGAGGCACAGGCAGCGGAAGAGAACAAGCCGGTGGAAGCAGCCCCCGGGCCCTGGAAGGCCTCTTCGCCGGGAGGATCCGATGACATCCTGGTTATCAACGCCCGGAATCTCAAAGGACTGGAATACAAAATGGCCAAATGCTGCAATCCGGTCTTCGGAGACGATGTCTTCGGTTTTGTAACGCGTACGGAAGGCATTAAAATCCACCGGATTACGTGCCCGAATGCCGCAAGGCTCCTGGAGCTGTATCCCTATCGGATCCAGAAGGTCCGCTGGGCGGATACCCCCAGCAGCGGCTCGTTCCAGGCGACGGTACGGGTGACGGCGGCCATGGAACCGTCCGTCATTAACCAGATCATCGATATCGTCAATACGTTCAAGGCGTCCCTGCGGTCGTTCAACGTCAACGAAAACGCCCGCGCAGGCACCTACGAAATCACCATGAAAATCTCCGTGCCGACCAACAACGAACTGGACAAGGTAACTTCGCAAATCCGTCTCGGCAAGAACATCCTGCGGGTCACCCGCCAATAAGCGGACCCTCCTTCCCCGGGAAAAGGGTTGCAGGCGCCCTTCCCGGGCTTATTGCCCGGAGACTTTCGCCGGAGCGGTCGACGAATAAATATACAGATTATGAATCTCTTCCGTATAGCCGGGATAGAAGCCGCGCGGCATGCCCAGAATGATCCGGGCGCCCCGGTTGGAGAGTACAACCAATTCATCCGTGGCCGGATCCATGCAGAGTCCCTCAATCTCTCCGGTCAGGAGGAAATCATCCATGGTCCGCAGCAGGGAAACCTTCCCGTCGGACAGATTGCAGACATATAAGTGGTCCGGCTCCTTTTTCTCGGCATCCCCGTCGTCCGCAGAAATCAGCATCCGCCCATTCCGGCAGAATATGCCTTGCTGCAGCGCTGGCGCCGGATCCAATTCAATCTTTTTCAAATACTTCCGAGACGAGAGACCGTAACAGTACAGCGCGGATCCGTTGACCCAGTCCGCCATCCACACATGCCCGTTATCGCGATCGACGGCCAGTCCGCAGCATTCAACCTGGCCGGAGGCAGGCTCCCACGGGATGGAATACTTATACATCAATGTTTCCGCATCATACACGGCAACCTGGATATTCTTTCCGACACCGTCCATGAAATACTCGCACCCGGCATAGATTTCCCCGGACTCCACGTCGATGTCACCGATATGATTGCACGTCAGCGCCAGGGAGTCAAAGGGATGTTCGTTGGAAGCGACCAAATTCCCGGATTTGTCATATTTGTACAACACCGTAGAGCCGGACACGTAATAGTACGACGAATCCGCCGCGACACCCTGCCGCCCTTCCACCTGGAGGACGCGGTCCAGCGTGAATACCGGTTGGGATTCGGGAACAGGATGACAGGCGGCTGCGAGCAGGATTCCCGCCAGGAGAAGATACGGTTTCATGTTATTAACGAGTAACAGATTTCGACCGGTTGCGCACATCCAGGGCACGCTGGTAAGCCACCGCATTCCGGTTGTGCTCGGAAAGGGTTGCGGCAAACAGATGGGTTCCGTCGAATGCCGGGCTGGCGCAGAAAAACAGATACTGATGCTTGTCCGGGTCCAGAACGGCCTGCAACGCCGCCTTGGTAGGAACACAGATCGGTGCAGGAGGAAGCCCGACGTGCATGTAAGTATTGAAAGGAGAATCCACCTCCGTGTGCTTGCGCAGCACGCGGTTGATGGTGTAATCAAAACAATAAGAGACCGTTGGATCCGCCTGCAGCGGCATCCCGATATGCAGCCGGTTCAGGTAGACTCCGGCGATGGAAGGCATTTCCGGCTCGTGATTGGTTTCGCCGTTGACAATGGACGCCAGGATGGAAACTTCCAGCGGCGTCAAGCCCTGTTTCTTTGCCTTTTCCCGGTTTTCCTGCGTCCAGAACGCGTCATAGGCCGCTTTCTGGACCTTCAGGACGGAAGGCATGGAATCTGTCCAGTAAACCTGGTATGTATCCGGCATGAACAGGGCGAATACCTGGTCCGGGGTGAAATCCAGGGAGGCCAGCAGCGCGGAATCCCGCATGGCACAGATCACATCGAGCGAGTCCAGCAAAAGTTGCCGGCTGATTTTCCGGGCAATGGCCCCTTGCTGGCGCATGGTGCCGGAAAGGACCAGGTTGACCGGGGTCTGCCACCCGTGGGAGAGCATCCTGGCCACATACAGGCTGCTGCAAGATTTATCCACCGTATAATGGCCGGGGCGGACGGAAGAGACGGAAGCCATGGCCCGGGACCAGCTCTTGCCGTTCGTCGGCCGGCATTTTTCGGACACCAACGCCTTCACGGAATCAGGCGTCGCGCCGGGATAGACATACAACTCCGCCGCCTGGGAAAAATTGGGGCAGCGCCGGTCGTAGTAGGCCTGCCAGATTTTGTGCAGCAACAGGATGCCCGCAAGTAACACTACGGACAAAACAAAGATTTTCAGTGACTTCTTACGCATGGGACCCAGTGATTAACGAGACCGGCGGGAACGCTTCCACCATTTCAGCCCCTGACGGGTAGGACGGGACCGGAGCAGGACCTGGTCCCCTTCGCGGAGGGTAACCGCATCCGGGAACCCGTTGAATTCCCGGATGGAAGCCAGCCGGACGCCGAAACGCTGTGCAATCTCCCACAGGCTCTCCCCGTCATGGTCGACAATGTACATATCCAAGTCTTTGGCAGACTGCTTTTTCTTGGCCTGCAGATAAACAATCGTCCCGGGATCCAGCTTGGTCGCCGTCTCCAAATCATTGAATTTCAATATTTCCGGAATGAACAGATGGTACGCGTTCGCGATGGATTCGTACGTTTCGCCCTCGACAGCATACAAGAACGGAACGCCGTTGCGGGAATACAGCTGCCGCGTCAGCGGGAAGCGGAAGGTTTCCCCGCTCTTGGGCGTGATCTTCTTCGGCTCCTCGATGGAAAGCGGAGACTGGGGGATGGTTTCGGCCTCCTGTGCAGCAGGGGCGGCTTTCACCTTCTTCTGGTGGCGGCGCTTCCGCTCCTTGCCGGCAGCGGTGGACTTGCCGCCGGACGGGGTGGCCGCCTGAACGGATCCGGCAGCCTCACGCGCCTCGGAAAGCGTCATCTTGTCATACTTATACAACTGATAATCTTCAATATACTTTATCAGTTTCTGCGGATAAGCCGGATCGGTCGCATAGCCCGCCTTCTTCAGTCCATAAGCCCAGGCCTTGTAATCCGTAGTCTCATTTTCGAACAGGAACTTGTACCGGTCCCGGTAGCGCAGGAAATCCGAGTGGTCCCGGAACGACTCTTCCGGACTTCCATACACCCGGAAGCACTCCCCCTTCGCATCGTCGTCATGGTACATCTTTTTCCCCGACCAGTCATGGCACTTGATCCCGAAATGGTTGTTCCCGCCGGTTGCCAGCACAGACTGGCCGTAACGGGATTCCAACAGCCCCTGTGCCAGCGTGATACTGGCCGGAACGCCGCTGCGGTACATTTCGCTCACGGCAACCGGGGCATAGGTGCGGATATATTGCTCCTGTAACGACTGGGCGCCTGCTCCGACGGCAGACGCAAGGCCTGCAAGGAGGGAAAACAGGCACATTAGACGACGGATTGGTTTCATCATGCCGTGAAGTTACATATTTTTTTCCATTGGAACATCAAAGACATCTCCGTCATTCGCGGCGAACGTCTGCGGGAAAACACGGCGGCATTCCGCCTCATACTGGGCGGGGTCCTGGCCGCGGGAGGAATAATGGCCGATGATCAGTCTGCGCGCGCCCGCCTCCAGGGCACAGCGGACGGCATCCAAGGTTGTTGAATGGTACCGTTTCTGCGCCATATCCTCTAATTCAGCCAGATAGGTCGTCTCATGGTAGAGCAGGTCAACGCCGCGTACCCAGCCGGCCAATTCCGGGAAAGGAGCCGTATCGCTGCAATAGGCGTAGCTTCGGGGGGAATAGGGCAGGTAAGCCGCCTCTTCATTGCGGATAACCGTCTCCGTCCCGTCCGGATTAACGCGTACGACATCGCCGCCCTGCTTCAAGGTCCCGATTTCCGTCAGCGAGAACCCATACTTTTCCAGCACGTCTTTCCGCACATTATACTGAGGTTGTTTTTCACGGAAAAGGTACCCGAACGTATCGATCTTGTGCCGGAGCGGAAAAGCCAGGATTTCAAAACTCTTGGCACTGAAAACCACCTCGGGGGCCTTCATGGACAACGGTTCGAAATCAATGTCGAAAAGCAGTCCCTCCCCGAAATAGGAGAGGAAGAATTTCAGGATCGGGCCGAAATTGGAGGGGGCATACAGGCGCAGGGGGGCTGTCCGCCCCATCAGGCCCAAGGTGGAGAGCAGGCCGAAAATACCGAAGACATGGTCCCCATGGATATGCGAAATGCAGACCGCCTCGATCTTCATGGGAGAAACCCCGAATCGAAGCATCTGCATCTGCGTGCCTTCTGCACAGTCCAACAAGAACAAGCGCCCATGTACGGACAGTACCTGGGCGCTCGGGTTCCTTCCAATGACGGGCTTGGCCGAAGCCGTGCCCATCATCTTCAATGAAAAATCCATGGATTATTCACCTTTTTCAAGCTTGTCCTTCAGGGCAGCCAGTTCGGAGATGTCACCGAGGGTCGTCTTCTCCAGGTTGGAGTTGATCTTCTTGACAGCCTTCTTGGTGGTATCTACCTCAGCGGCAACCTTTTCAGCCTTTGCTTCCGCATAGGTCCGGGTGTGGGAAACCAGGATGCGGCGGGTGCTGCGGCGGAGTTCAACGACCTTGAACGGCAGGGTCTCACCGACAATGGCGCTCTTGCCGTCTTCCTTCACCAGATCCCGGTTGAAGCAGAATGCTTCCGTTCCGCCCAGGTTGATCGTAGCGCCCTTGTCAGCGATGGCTGCGACTGTACCCTCAACGACGGAGCCGACAGGATACTTGGCCTCGAGCTCGTCCCAAGGATTCGGGAGAAGCTGCTTGTGACCGAGGCTGAGCTTGTGGTTCGCCTCATCGAAGTCGAGGATGACGACATCCATCTTGTCACCGGCCTGGATCATCTCGGAAGGATGCTTGATCTTCTCCCAAGAGAGGTCGCTGATATGGACCAGTCCTTCAATACCGTCTTCCAGTTCAGCGAAGACACCGAAGTTGGTAATGTTGCGGACAACAGCACTGTGACGGCTTCCGACAGGATATTTCTCGCGGATATTCTCCCAAGGATTGGGAACCAGCTGCTTCAGGCCAAGGGACATCTTGCGGCTCGCGCGGTCCAGAGAGAGGATCTGTGCTTCCACTTCGTCGCCGACCTTGAGGAAGTCCTGTGCAATCCGAAGCCGGGGAGACCAGGACATTTCGGACACATGGATCAGGCCTTCGACACCCGGCATAATCTCCACGAATGCGCCGTAATCAGCGATGAGGACCACTTTACCTTTCACCTTGTCGCCTTCCTTGAGGTTCGGATCGAGGCTCTCCCAAGGATGCGGGGTAAGCTGTTTCAGACCGAGGGCGATGCGCTTCTGCTGCTCATTGAAATCGAGAACGACCACCTTGATCTTCTCGTCGAGGCTGACGATTTCTTCAGGGTTGTTGATACGGCCCCAGGAGAGGTCGGTGATGTGGATGAGACCGTCCACACCGCCCAGGTCGACGAATACACCGTAGTTGGTGATATTCTTGACCGTACCTTCGAGGACCTGGCCTTTCTCCAGTTTGCCGATGATTTCGCTCTTCTGCTTCTCGAGTTCGGCTTCAAGGAGGGCCTTGTGGGAAACGACCACATTGCGGAATTCCTGATTGATCTTCACAATCTTGAAGTCCATGGTCTGATCCACGTATGCATCATAGTCACGGATGGGCTTGATGTCGATCTGGGAACCGGGCAGGAAGGCCTCGATACCGAAGACGTCGACAATCATACCGCCCTTCGTGCGGGTCTTGACATAACCCTTGACAACTTCGTTGTTGTCGAAGGCTGCGTTGACCATATCCCAGGAACGGAGCTGACGGGCTTTCTTGTGGGAGAGGATCAACTGACCCTTGCGGTCCTCGGCGGACTCGACATAGACTTCCACTTTATCACCCACCTTGAGTTCCGGATTGTAACGGAATTCCGGAGCGGGGATGACACCTTCGCTCTTGTAGCCGATGTTGACGACGACTTCCCGCTTGGAGATGCCGGTCACAACACCCTCGACAACCTCATTCTCGACGACCTTGGAAAGGGTCTGGTCATAAGCCTGGGCAATCTGGGATTTGTCGGACTCGCCGTAGACGGCAGCCTCGTTCTCAAAAGAATCCCAGTCAAAGGCCTCGGGAGCGACGGAGGCGTTGAGGGGGGCTTTCCCGGTTTTGTTTTCTGCAGGAGCCTGCGGGGTCTCTTCGACCTGGGGCTCAACTGCTGCGTTCATGTTTTCTTCCATTTTTAAGTGTAAAGGAATTAGGGGTTTAACATTATTTCTTGTACCTTTCCCACGGCGTTTGGGCACACCTTGGGAAAAAAGGCGTGCAAAGATAACAAAAATGTCTGAATCACAGAATTTTTGTTTGATTTTTTTTCGGAATGTTTTTCTGGGCGGGGTTTTCCGAGTCTATGCCAACTTAACGGCGGTTCCGGAGGCAGTCACCATCATCATGCCACCCTTCTCGCCGAGCACTTCGTAATCCAGGTCAATCCCGATGACGGCATCAGCTCCCAATTCTTCGGCATGATGGACCATCTCGTCCATCGCCTGATTCCGGGCACGGATCAATTCATCCTCATAAGAACCGCTGCGCCCGCCGACGATGTTGCGGATGGCCGCCGCAAAATCCCGGATGAAATTAACACCCGTAATAACCTCGCCGAAAACCACGCCCCGGTACTCCGAAACCGTCCGGCCTTCAATGACAGAAGTGGTTGTAAGAATCATATTGTCAACTATTTATGGTTACAGCATCTTCCGACGCTTGAACACATACAGGACAATTCCCAGGGACACCACCATGAACCCGATGATAATCAGCCAGGCGAACCGAAGTTGGGACAGGGGCAGCGCGACGTTCATGCCATAGAAGCTCGCAACGAGGGTCGGCGGCATGAGCAACAGGGAAATCAGCGTAAAGATTTTCATGATCCGGTTCTGGTCCAGGTTAATCAGACCAACCACCGTGTCCTGTAGATATTCCAGACGCTCGAAACTGAAGTTGGAATGATTGATCAGGGAAGCAATATCCTGCTGGAGGACATTGAAACGGGGTTCCAGCTCGGCCGGATACTTGTCACTCTTCATCAGGTTGGTAATCAGCCGCTGCTTATCCACGATGTTTTCCCGGATAATCATGGTGTTTTCCTGTAACTGATTGATGTCCAGCAGGAACTCCTCATTGATATCTTCCTGTTGATTGATGCGCTTGCTGTACTGCGCAATCTCCTTGGAAAGGAGCTCGATCATGTCCGCGTCCAAGTCGACACGCTGGTCCAGAATACTGACAAACACCCAGTACCCGTTCGGGAAAAGCCGCGGGATCGCGACCATTTTCCGCTGGAGTTCGGTAAAACTCCGCAGCGGCACATCCCGGAGCGTCGTCAGCACGTTGTCCACAATCGTGAACGAAACCGCCTCCATCGAATACTCCTCGGGCCCCGGCAGCAAGAAGTTCGTATTGGCAAACAGCGCCGTATCCGTCTCGCGGAACCGGGAAGAACTCTCGATTTCCTCAGCCTGCGCCCGGCTCTGGATTTCCGTTCCGAGGAACATTTCCGTCGCACGTTTTTCCTCCCCTGAAGGGGCGAACAGGTCGATCCAGACCACATTTTCCCGCTGCAGTCCTCCGAGGAAAGTTTCTGCCTGGGATACCAGTATTTTTCCGTTCTCTCTGTAGAAGATATCAATCATGGCCTATCCTCCTGGAGCGGACGAATCCGCGGTTATTTATTCTTTTCTACAAGATACTGTTCCTCCTTATAAGTCAATCCCATCAGGACGATGGCCAACACGCAGGCGGCAATCAGCAGCATGAAGGTCCAATTCCAGCCCGCAGACTGGGCGACAGCGCCGATGACCACATTGGCCAGGATCGCCGTCCCGAAGAAATAGCCGAAGAAGCCTGTCAGGCCCGCAGCGGTTCCCGCCGCATTCTTCGGAGCCAGGTCCAAGGCCTGGACACCGATCAGCATCACGGGGCCATAGATGAAGAAACCGATGCCGATCAGGGAAATGATCACCATGGTCAGGTTGTCGATGAATACCCAGTACAGCACGATGAACAAGGCGACCAGCGCCATGAAAAGCATCGTCGGAAGCGCCCGGCGTCCATGGAACAGCTTATCGGAAAGCCACCCGCAGATCAAGGTTCCCGGGATGGCGGCGAATTCATAGGCGAAATACGCCCAACCGGCCGATTTCAAATCGATTCCTTTCTCCGTCAGGATGGTCGGCGCCCAGTCAAGGCACCCGTACCGAACCATGTATACGAAGGCGTTGGCGAGGGCGATATACCACAGGAACTTGTTATTCAGGACATATTTAAAGAAAATATCCTTGGTGGAAAGCGTCTCCTCATGCTTTTCCGAATAATTCTTCGGATAATCATTGCGCCACTTCTCGATGGACGGCAGGCCGCAGGACTGCGGCGTATCCCGCAGCAGCACATAGGCCAGCAGGGCGATGAAAAGGGCCACCGCCGCAGGGAAGGCAAAGGTTCCGATCAGGAAATACAATTCCTGATGCGTTCCGTAAAACCAGCTGCCGAACCAGGCCGCACCATAAGTCGCCATCGGGCCGACCAGGGCGCCGCCGACATTATGGGCGCAATTCCAGATCGACATCATCGTTCCCCGCTCACTGACCGAGAACCAATGGGTCATCACCCGGCCGCAGGGAGGCCACCCCATTCCGTTGAACCAGCCGACAAGGAAATTCAGCACACCCATGACGAGGATTGCCAGTGTCTTGTGTTCTGCACCGATAAACTGGATCGGAACAATCATGAAGGCCATGGAAATCGCTGTCAGAATCAGGCCCAGCGGCAGGAAAACCCGTGCATTGCTCCGGTCGGACACGCTGCCCATCAAGAACTTGGAGAGCGCATACGCCACCGCGTTCATCGACAGGACCAGTCCGAGTTCCGTCTTCGCGAATCCCAGCGGAGCAAGGGCCGGAATGGCCATCGAGAAATTCTTGCGGACCAGGTAAAAACCGGCATACCCGATAAAGGCGCCGAGGAAGACCTGGAGACGCAGGCTCTTGTATCTGGCATCAGCCTCCGGGCCGGTCTGGGCCGGCTTGTAGGCGGGTTGTTGAAGGAATTTAAGCATGCGGACCTGTTTTATGCAGACGTTGCTCTCCCACCCGAGAAAGCATGAATCAATTCGCTAAGATAGCAATTATCTTCAAAAACACCTAAAAAGGGCCAAGAAAAAGCTTTTTCCTCACAGGATCCCGCTAAAAATCAGCACGCCCAGGGTAATCAGGATGACCCCTCCCAGCACTTCCGCAACCAAGCCCCACTTCTTCCCGATCCGCATGCCGCCGGCAATTCCGGCCCCCACGGACAAAACCGTCCAGAAAAACAGAACGGCAGCCTTGGCCAAGATGGCCTGACCGGATTCTCCTTCCATGGACAGGGATACGCCGACGGCCAGGGCATCGATGCTGGTCGCCAACGCACCCAGCAAAACGTTCCCCCAACCGCTCAGATTCCGCATCAGTTCTTTTCCACGGATGGCCTCCCAGATCATGGTGCCGCCGACATAAAGCAGAATCAGCAGACCGACCCATCGGGAAACCTTCTGCAGGATAACGGCAAACAGTCCCCCGACGCTCCATCCGGCCAGCAGCAGTCCGACATGGACAACCGCAAAAAGAAGGGAAACCGCCAGGATATGCAAATGCGATGCTTTCCGGACGGTCACGCTGGAGCAAGCCGAAACGGCAAAGCAGTCGGCACACAGCGAAAGCGCGAAAAACTGGACGGCTAAAAAATCCATCAGGGCTTGAAAATCTGGCGGTTGACAATAGAACGGCCCAGGGTCAGTTCATCGGCATATTCCAAGTCATCTCCGAAAGCCAGTCCCCGGGCAAGGGAGGTCACCGTCACACCTGTGCCGGCAATCTGGCGATAAATATAGAATGCCGTCGTCTCTCCTTCCACATCCCCGCTCAGCGCCAGGATCACTTCCACGGAAGCAGGCACGGGAGATGCGGCGGTCAAGGCTTCGACACGCGATTTCAACTGGCTGATGGTCAGATCGGAAGGACCGATGCCGGCAATCGGGGAAATGATCCCGCCCAGTACGTGATAGACGCCATGGTACTGACCGGTCTTCTCGATGCTCATCACGTCGCGCACGTTCTCCACGACACAAATGGTCGCATGATCCCGCGAACGGTCCCGGCAGATCGAGCACTCCGCGTCATCGGCAATCATGCTGCATGTATTGCAGTAATGGACTTCATCCCGCAGGCGCACAATGGATTCGGCGAAATGGTGGACATGTTCGCTGGGCTGCCGCAGCAGATGAAGAGCCAGGCGCAGGGCACTGCGCGTCCCGACACCGGGCAGGGAGCTGATCGCCTCCACGGCGTCTTCCAACAGGCGGGAAGGGTAATGTTCCTTAAGCATGGGTCGATTCTTTCTTCCTTTCCACGGATTCCATCCGGTATTCAATCACTTTTTCCGCAGGGATGAACGGCCGGAGATCGCTCAGCCCCATCGCCTCCACGGCTTCCCGGACAACCTCCGGCTCGGGAATGTCCGCAGGCCGATTCCGGCGTTCCAGGAAATAGCGGCCCGCTTCCAGCAAAACCCGTTTGGGAACCAGGCCGATAATCTCCGTTCCGGTCACCCGGAGACCGCGGGCGAAAGCCGCCCGGCAGACTTCTTCATAAGCGACATGCAGCGGGGTCCGCCCGATATCGGTAATATTCATGGACACCTGCGCAATTCCGTATTCTTCGATAAACCATCCGATTGCCTTGCATCCCGGCAGGGTTCCGCGGATCCAGTCCTGCGTCCCGGGGACTTTTCGCCCCTTTTCCCGGACAGCACAAGCGATGTCCGTGGCCTTGTCCACCGAGGTTGAATTCAAGTTGAAATTCACCGCAATCAAATAATTACGGGCACCGACGCAGGACGCGCCGCTCCGGGCAGCCGTCTCGTCATACGCGCCGCAGAAATCCGGTCTGCGCGAGGGATCCGCCATTTTCTCCGGCAAGGATTCGTATTCGCCGGCCCGGCAGACGGCCAGGTTCTTCCTTCCGGGCTTGAAAGCCGCCGCCTCATAACAATAACAGGGAATCCCCAATTCGTCATAGAGCCGGCCGGCCAGCGAACGGGCCAGGACGGCACATTCTTCCAGCGTAATCCCGGAGACCGGGACCAGCGGAAGGACATCCGTGGCACCGATGCGCGGATGGGTTCCGTGGTGGCGCCGCATGTCAATCCGCGCCTGCGCCTCCCGGGCGCCCCGGAAGGCCGCCTCGCAGACGGGGCCGGGTTCTCCGACAAAGGTCACAACCGTTCGGTTCGCCCCCTCGCCGGGATCCACATGCAGGAGGGTCACCCCTTCCACGGAGGAGATGGCCGCTACGATGGCTTCTATCACAGACCGGTCGCGTCCCTCGCTGTAATTCGGCACGCACTCAATCAATTGTTTCATCATCCCTTCAATCATGACTGAACTATAACCATCCTTCCAGGGCGAACAGCCTCCACAGCGGAGCGGCCATCAATGCCTGGCGGAGCCGGTTCTCCATCAGGAGTTCCCGCACCTGTTCCCGGTCCATCAGCACAGGCACGATATCCTCGGTCCGGTCCAGATGCTGCCCGGACACCTTCCGCACCCCGCGGGCCACAAAGCAATGGCTCAGGTTATTGGTCGTACTGGGATTGCCCGATAAAAGCATTTCTTCGCTCCACTGCCCGCCGGCATATCCGGTTTCTTCCAACAATTCCCGCCGGGCGGCCTCTAAAGGGGTCTCCCCCGCTTCAATCACCCCCGCGCAGATTTCATACCCCGTCTCGCCCAGTCCGTGCCGGTACTGCTTCTCCATCACGAATTTCCCGTCTTCCGTAATGGCAATCACATTGACCCAGTCCGGATATTCCAAGACATAATACTCGGGATTCCGCTGCCCCCCGGGGAGTTCCACCTCATCCCGGCGGACCGTAAGCCAAGGGCGCCGGAAAAGATACTCACTCCGGAGCACTTTCCATTTTCCTTCATGTGAAATATCTTCCATCCTGTCCGATCAGTCTGACAAATATTGTCCGTTCTTCATCCAGTGGGCGTATCCGTACAGCGCAGAGGCGGCATAAGCCACATACAACAGCGCCATCCAGGGAATGCCCGCACGCCAGCACAGCCATGCGGACAGGACATCCGCCACCGGCCACACCAGCCATTGCTGCGGATAAGACTTCGCCAGCCACCAGGTAGCGATGGCGCTCATCATGGTCACCACCGCATCCAGCAACGTCTCGCTCCCGTGAAGCAGCCGCAGCAGCCCCCATAAGGCGGCTGTTCCCAATACAAAGACCAGCAGACTGATCCACGCCGCTTCCGGGGTCATCCGGGACAGATGGATGGTCTTCCCTTCCGAAGACCGTTCCTCCGCCAGCCGGCGGGCATCCTTCCGCCATTTATACAGGCCGGCCACAGAAATCACCACATAATAGACATTCAATCCCATGGAAGCCCAGACATGCTGGATCCCAAAGGAATAGGCACATGCGACACCCGTCAGGATGCCGATGACCCACATCAGGTTCTTCTGCAGGATCTCCAGCACCAGATAAGCGACACCGGAGACCAGCGCAAAGATTTCTATGGCTTTGACCCAATCCACCGGTTACAGGACTTCCAGCAGTTCAACGGTAAATACCAGGGCGGCATACGGAGGGATCGCGCCATGGGCCCCCGCCTCGCCGTAAGCCAGGTTATACGGGATATACAATTCCCATTTCGAGCCTTCCGCCATCAGCTGCAGCGCCTCGGTCCATCCGGCGATCACCTGGTTCACCCCGAACACGGCCGGTTCGCCGCGCTTGTAGGAGCTGTCGAAGACTTTCCCGTCCGGGAAGGTCCCTTCATAGTGGCAGCGGACCCGGTCCGTCCGGCCCGGCTTCCGGCCGTTCCCGGCCTTGACCACCTTGTACTGCAAACCGCTGGGCAATACCACCACGCCTTCTTTCCGGGCGTTTTCCGCCAGGAATTCCTCCCCTTCCTTCTTCATCGCTTCCGCCATTTCACCCTGTACGGCAGCCTGTTCCGCTTCCAGCCGGGTAAAGAGGTCATCCAAAATCCGGCCAGCCTCCTCGTACGGGATAGCGGGACGTTCTCCAAGAAGGGTCGCCTTCAAACCGGCGGTAAAATCCTCCAATGCAATTTCCTTCACTCCATTCTGGAGCAGATTATGGGCGATACTCATGCCCAAGGCGTAACTATTCTTATCCATAGATACCTTATTTCTAATAACCAGCAAATATAAGCAAATCTCCCCAGTTTATCGTATCTTTGCCCATGGAATGCGGAAGATGTTTCTCATATGCGCCTGCCTGCCGGCCATTTTCCTGGCCAGCGCGAAAACACTGACGGCCGGAAACGCCGTTCCGCCCCCGGACTCGGCCGCCCTGGACGGCGGGGCGCTCAACCGGGCGACCATCCTGGGAACAGCCTCCTGGGGGGCAGCGCAGGGACAGCGCCTGGACAAAGAAGCACTCCGCACGGCAGGCAACCTGTCCGAGGCGCTGCGGTCTTTCCCGGGGGTGCAAATCAAGGATTACGGCGGGATCGGCGGGCTCAAGACCGTGAATGTCAGGAGCCTCGGCAGCGAACACATCGGGGTCTTCATCGACGGTGTCGCCGTTGAGAACGCCCAGAACATGCAAGTGGACCTCGGGCGCTTCCCGCTGGACGGATTCGCGTCCCTGGAACTGTACAACGGACAGCGGAGCGAGCGACTCCAGTCCGCCAAAGAATACGCCGGGGCAAGTGCCATTTACCTCACTAGCGAAGCACCGGATTTCCGGACCGGGGAAAAAAGCCGGACCACCGTGGGGGTGAAAGGTGGATCCTTCGGGACTTTTTCCCCGACGCTCCGGCATGTGCGGAAACTGGGAAAATCCCTGAAATTGGACGCACAGGCGTCCCTGCTTTCTTCTCACGGACGCTACCGCTTCCATGCAACGGACCGGTACCTCATGCCGGACGGAACCTTCAGCGGCTACGACACGACCCTCACCCGGCTGAATGCCGACCTGCGGAGCGCCACGGCGCAGGCACGCCTGTGGGGACACCGGGGCGGCTCCGTCTGGGATGCCCATGCCTATTTCTATGATTCCGAACGCGGATTGCCGGGACCCGTTGTCCGCCGGACCAGCCTGAATCCTTCCTCCAAAGACCGGCAGGAAGACCGCAATATCTTTTTACAGGGGAATTTCCGGCACGGCTATCAAGGTCTCTGGAACTGCTACAGCACCCTTCTGCTGCGGGGGAAACTCTCCCGCGACCACACCCGGTACCGGACGGATCCGGCGCAGGACCCCGGGGCGATGCCCATCGACAATTCCTATGACCAGTCCGCGCTTTATCTTTCCGCCGCGCACATGCTGCTGCCGGGAGACGGGTGGAGTGTGAATCTGGCGGCCGATGCGCAATACAACACCCTGTCCTCCAATGTCCGCGACTTCGTTTTCCCCCGCCGCCTGTCTTTTTGGGAAGCTGCGGCCCTCGCGTTCTGGCGGCCTGCATTCAGGGTCTCCGCCAGCATCCTGTTCTTCCAGGCCGCTGACCGCTTCAACAGTCCCCAGGGAGGTTTTTCCAAAGAGAACCGCTTCCGTCATGCCGTATCCCCTTCGCTGATCTGGACCTGGGATATCCTCCCGGACAACCGCCTGGAGGCCAGCGGCTTTGCCAAACGATCCTACCGGATGCCCTCTTTCAATGATTTGTATTACACGCTGGTGGGGAACTCGGCCCTGGAGCCGGAAGATGCATGGCAATACGATCTCGCCCTGACCGCAACCGGGGCGCTGGCCGGGAAATGGAACCTGGTCCTTCGCCTGGATGCCTACCGCAACGAAGTCAGCAACAAAATCATCGCCGTCCCGACCGTCAACCAATTCCGCTGGACCATGTACAACATCGGCAAAGCCCGGATCCATGGAGCCGAAGCCATGGCTTCCCTGCAATGGGGCGCGCCGAATGGCGACAAGAAAGCAGCAGGTTTCGCCCTCGACGGAAAATACACCTTCCAGCAGGCGCTGGACCTCTCCCGCAAGGACTCCCCCACCTACCGGGGGCAGATTCCGTATATCCCGCTCCACAGCGCCACCTTCTCCCTGCGGGCCGCCTGGAACGACTGGCGCCTCACTTGCAGCACGCTCTGCAGCGGCAGCCGGTGGAGTTCGTCCGCCAATCTGGAAGAATACCGGCTGGCTCCCTACCTGACCGCAGACCTGTGGCTCGCCCGCACCCTGTCCATTGCGCTGCCCCGGACGGCACGGCCGACCAGCCTGACCCTCCGCCTCGCCCTGAACAACCTGACCGGCAGCCGGTATGAAGTCGTGCAGGGTTATCCCATGCCGGGACGCCACTGCATGGTTTCCCTGGAATATACTTTTTGAAAGAGAAATAATCTGCCGCTGACTTGACCGAATGCCGGGAAGATGGTATCTTTGCGGAAACCCGTATTCAGTCCGCGCATTGCGGAAAACAATACAACAAATATCTCCAGAGTTCTATGAAATCAAATGCACTGCTGGTTTTCAGCATGCTCCTGACGGCGATAGCTGTCAGTTGCAACAAAGACGGGAAACCGTCAGAAACCACCTCCGAGGATGAGTCCCTCGCGGGTGTCGAAGTCGCAGTAGGTGAATCAGGTGGCCCTTACAAGAAACTCTTCATGCTCAATGAAGGAAAGATGGGCTCCAACAATGCTTCCGTGGATTTCCTGCGGTTCTCAGACGGGAAATATGTCCGGAATGCGTTCGCACAAATGAATCCCACCCAGGTTCTGGGATTGGGAGACACCGGAAACGACCTCAAGATTCATAACGACCAGGTCTGGGCTGTCATCAACGGCTCCAGCCTCGTCGAAGTATTCAGTCCCAAGGACGAGAAACACATCGCCACGATTCCCGTCCCCTCTCCCCGGAATATCGCATTCGAGGGAGAGTATGCTTATGTAACCTCTTATAGCGGAGCTTATTACGGAGGCCCCGACATCCTGGGAGCTGTTTATCAGATTTCCACGAAAACCTTCCGGGAAGTGGCGCATATTGACGTGGGATACCAGCCGGAAGGGATTGCTTCGTACAAGGGAAAGCTCTTCGTCGCAAACGGCGGCGGCCTGAAATCGGACGGCTCCTACGACAACCGGATCATGGTCCTGTCCGCCAATCCGATGAAAGTGGAGAAAGAAATCCCCGTTGAAATCAATCTGGACGAGATCTACATTGATGATGCCGGTAACGGCTATGTCAGTACATTCGGCAATTTCTGGTCCATCCATTCCGGTCTGTATGCATTCAATGCGGCATCGGGGACGGCATCCGGACGCATCACCGGGGACGTTGACGTAAAAGTATCCTGCATGGCAGGGGCCGGCGGCAGCGTGTATGCCATCGGAACGGAAGACGAGTGGAATTGGGACCCGAAGGCCGTCAAGAAATACCGTTTTTATACCGTATCCGCATCCGGGAAGGCGACCGTGCGGGATTTCCCGTCCACGGTGACAACGCCCTACAGCCTGTGCGTCAATCCGGAGAATGGGGATATCTATGTCGGTGACGCCGGGGATTACCTCAGTCCCGGATCCGTCATCTGCTTCGACAAGAACCTGAAGCAGAAATGGATTGCCCTTGCCGGCATCAACCCCGGCCACTTTGCGCTGTATTAACCGAAATGCGGCCAGTCACGATGACTGGCCGCATTCTATTTATGAAGGAAAAAACTATTCAGCTTTTCCGTTGGAGCCGAGCACATTGACAATCTTGTGCATGTAGAGCTTCTTCATTTCGTCGCGGGCAGGACCCAGATATTTACGAGGATCGAACTCACCCGGCTTCTCATCGAAGATCTTGCGGATAGCCGCCGTCATGGCCAGACGGGAGTCGGAGTCGATGTTGATCTTGCAAACTGCGCTCTTGGAAGCCTCACGAAGCTGCTCCTCAGGAATACCGACGGCATCCGGAAGCTTTCCGCCATGGGCGTTGATGATGTCCACATACTCCTGCGGAACAGAAGAAGAACCGTGGAGAACGATCGGGAAACCAGGGAGTTTCTTCTCAATCTCGTGCAGGACGTTGAATGCGAGCGGCGGAGGAACCAGCCGGCCGGTCTTCGGGTCACGGGTGCACTGTTCCGGTTTGAATTTATAGGCGCCATGGGACGTTCCGATGGAAATAGCCAGGGAATCGCAGCCGGTCCGGGTCGCGAAATCAATGACTTCTTCCGGGCGGGTATAGTGAGACTCCTCAGCGGAAACCTCATCCTCGACACCGGCGAGAACACCCAGTTCGGCCTCGACCGTCACATCGTACTGATGTGCGTAATCCACGACCTGCTTCGTCAGGGCGATATTCTCCTCATACGGAAGCGCGGAAGCATCGATCATTACGGATGAGAAACCCATGTCCACGCAGCTCTTGCAAAGCTCGAAGCTGTTGCCATGATCCAGGTGAAGGCAGATCTGCGGATGCTCCCAACCGAGCTCCTTGGCATATTCAACGGCTCCTTCCGCCATGTAACGGAGAAGGGTCTGATTCGCATATTTGCGGGCGCCGCTGGATACCTGGAGAATCACCGGCGACTTTGTCTCGGCAGCGGCCTGGATAATGGCCTGGAGCTGCTCCATGTTGTTGAAATTGAATGCGGGGATTGCATATCCGCCTGCGACAGCCTTAGCGAACATTTCTCTGGTGTTCACCAGGCCAAGTTCTTTGTAAGATACCATAAATTATCAATAGGTTTAAGAAATTTCTTTCAGTACCGCGCGAATTCGCTGCAAGAATTCTGCCGCAATGCCAAATCCTGACAAAATTACAGTTTTTTCCGCACATAGCGAAAGAAAAGCGGCATGAAAAAAATCCCTCACCGGCGGAGGCTACTCTCCCCGGTACACCCCGGCGAAGAGAATCGCCCCTGTAGACGCTTCTGTAATCGTGTACAGGAACGGATGGTCCGCGTGGAAGACGAATGATTCAGGAGACACGCTGGTCAGTTTTCCTGTGATCACCGTAACCGCGGCCGCCTCCGTTCCGCTCTCCGATACATCGATGGAGGTCACTTGGAATACCTTGTCCACCTGGGACAACGCCGGATTGTCAAAGGGCTTGAGCCAGCCCGCATCAAATGCGCCATTCATCCCCATTCCCCTCAATATGGTTTCCAGCTCGATTCGCCTGCGATTACTGAACTTCGGCAACCAGACATCCACATCGCCAAGTTCCGCAACGATTTTGTGAGTCCCTTTCGCCAGCTCGTCGATAACCTCGCGGACAGTACTGCCACCCTTCGGGAGAAACACATTCATCGCGTATGCTTTGTTTCCATAGGGCAGCCGCAGGACGGTAGCTTTCTCGGTCTCGCCGATTGAGAACTGTTCCTTCTGCTTCATCATCTCCACCTTCTTGCTCTTCCCGGATTCAGGCTTGAATATTTCCTTGGACGTGTCCTCCTTTTTGAACCGGCTCGTCCAATTCCCGTTGAAATACAACGCATTGGCGAGAACAGCCGTCGTCGCGTCCTGAAAATCATCTTCGCCCAGCACTTCACGGATCATCTTTTCTGTGTGCTCGTATGCCCAGTCGTTCACAAAACGGACAACCTCCTGCTTCGGACGGAAGGACATGTTCCGGACCAGCGCGCCGTAAAAGTCAACGGCGGCTTTCTCGAAGGCAGGATTTGTTTTCCCGAATCGACTGTTCGTTATGACCAGGTTGCTCATCAGCACCTTTGACAGCTTGTCCATTTCAGGAAGTCTGCTGAGCATCGTCGTGCAGTACTGTCGGATTTCTTCCCTGCCGCCATCTTTGAACCCGAGGACCTCGCAGACTTCGTCCAGCACATCCCCCTCTTCCGCCGCCTCGATGAGCAGTCCGAACGCCAGGTTCAAACTCAGCGGGGAGAGAGTGAAACTGCCCGCTTCCTGTTCTTCGACTTTTTGTAAGAGCTTGTAGGCAAATGTATTCCCGTTGGCGACGAAACCTTTCCCCTTCGTCGTCAATTCGATGGGGACCAGCGTGTTGTCCCCGTCGGCAACGATCGGTTCATCGGCCGGGACATCCTCCGGTTGCGTTTTCGAGCACCCGGACAATGCAACCGCGCAAACTGCGGCAACCAATATGTAAATACATTTTCTCATGATAGGACGCTTTTGGTTATATGGTAAACCCCACAAAAACAAAAACCTTGCATCGGTGGGTGGATGATATTTGTGTGGTCAATAATATGGTCAATCGCAAAGAAATCATTTTCAATTAAAAAACACAAACATTTTTACGATTATTCCGTTTTTCCAAGGAAATGGCGGCCTGGCGTCAGGAATACATTCGCTCCGCAGCCCCCCGGACGGAGGACGGGGGGCAGCAGTCCAGAGGCCGGGAGGGGCACCAACCCCAAGAACGAAACCGGAGGGCGGAGTCTCACTCGGGACCGGCCACGAAAAAGGGGTTCTGACGTGGCCGAACTGTCCCGCAAGTACAGTATGGCCACGAAAAAAGCCCTTAATCGTGGCCGGGAAAAAGGCACTTTACACTTGGAGTGGATAGAGACGCGTCAGAGCCAGGGTCATGTCAAATGCCCCCCGTTGCAGGCCGGTCATTTGACACAACCCCCGCCTGCAGCCCCCCCAAGGCCTTGTCATGTCAAATGCCTTTTTACGGGAAGACGAATGAGCGAATGTTCGTAATTGAAGACTGGGGCAGAGTGGTAAAGGGGCAGAGAAGACTCTGACTGTCCCACCCTCGTTGTCCCAACTCTTTGAACATAAAATGAAATAACCGCAGCAATTATTCATTTCATGGCCATGTTTTGGGCAAAATTGCGAGAAATCATGCCACGAAATGAAAAAATCCCAGTAGTTTTTCATTTCATGGCATACAGCGCAGGCGAACTGCCCACAACTGTCATTCTGAGACCGCCCGGAGCCTGCTATAGGGCGCGGCGAAGAATCTAGCAGCAGCAAACCTCTCCACTTGATCGGCTGCAGTCCGGGGCTTGCGGGCGGCATGGCCGTCCGCGGCCGTGTGAGCGGAAGGGGCCCGCGCCGACGGAACGGGGTCCCCGACAATCCCCGATTGTTGGGGTGTCGGAGGCGTGGGAAGGATAGCCCCGAAAGGGGCGTACCGCTCCGCAGGCCCCCGGACGACGGCGGGGAGGCAGCCACAAGGACGGAAACCGGAGGGCGGAGTCTCACTCGGGACCGGCCACAATCAAGGGGTTCTGACGTGGCCGAACTGTCCCGCAAGTTCAGTATGGCCACGAAAAAAGCCCTTATTCGTGGCCGGGAAAAGGCACTTTACACGAGGAGTGGATAGAGACGCGTCAGAGCCAAGGGCATGTCAAATGACCCCCGTTGCAGGCCGGTCATTTGACACAACCCCCGCCTGCAGCTCCCTCCAAGCCTTGTCATGTCAAATGCCTTTTTACGGGAAGACGAATGAGCGAATGTGCGTAATCGAGGTATAGGGCAAAGGAACAAAAGAGCGGAGGAGAAAAGGGCCAGAGGAGAATCTAAGTAGTCCTACTCCCGTTGTCCCACCTTCCTGGACATGAAATGAAAGAATATAATGACTATTTCATCTCGTGGCAGACAGCGCAGGCGAACTGCCCACAACTGTCATTCTGAGACCGCCTGGAGTCTGCTGAAGGGCTAAGCGAGGCATCTGGTAGCCGCAAAACCCTCCGCCTAATCGGCTGCAGTCCGGGGCCTGCGGGCGGCATGGCCGTCCGCGGCCGTGTGAGCGGAAGGGGCCCGCGCTGTCGATACGGGGCCCCCGACAATCCCCGATTGGTGGGGTGTCGGAGGCGTGGGAAGGATAGCCCCGAAGGGGCGTACCGCTCCGCAGGCCCCTGGACGGAGGGCGGGAAGGCGCGGGGGATGCTCAAAAGCCCACGGACGAAGGACTGAGGGCTCGGCGGAAAGAAGAAAAGGGCCGGACTCACCCGGAGCCGGCCCTCGAAAAACGTCGTATAAAACGCTATTTGCCGATCACGACAGAAACATTTTCCGCCGTATCGCCATATGCGATATAACCGATACCGGTTTCAGAGAAATCAAACGAGAAGTTATTGTTGTAATTATTCGGCGCAAAATTATTGGCCACGACAACCGGCGTTGACCAGGACAGGGATTCGGGATCGATTCCCGTCACCTTGATCTCATTGGATCCGGACTCGCAGAATGCCACATAGGGAGTGCCGTCAGGGGCAACTGCCAATGATGTACAGGCAGCACCACTGGATGACATGGACACAAACGGAATGGTCGACCCACCGATCAGACTCCATTCAGCTTTCGCCACGTCATATTTCTCTACGCGCATTTTCCAAGTATTGTTTTCTTCTGCATCATCCGCCGTCAGGATGAAAAGATTCCCATCCGGGTCGGTATCCATGTCAAACACCCGGATCGTTGCATAGGTATTCGTTGCCCCTTCTTGAATAAACGCATCCCGGACCAGGGTAAATGCCTTGTTCTCATACTTGACAACGGAAATGGCCCGCGGCGCCGTCCGGCCGAGAATCATGAACCAGCCCGTCTTACCGGATTTCGTCCCCGTTACAATGTAACCGGAAGTCGTCCCGAAAACTCCATACTCGGACTTCCAGGCCGACCCGTCATAGGTCGAGAACGGAATCGAATACCGGGCAAAGTTACCCGTACGGGAACCATAATACTGGAGCATCGCAATATCATTGTCATCAATCACAGCAAACGACTGGTAATCGCATGCGCCGCCGAATGTGGCCGCCAACCCCTCTTCATCCACGTATTTCCAAGTACTTCCGTCCAGTTTCATAACCGAAGAAGCCTTCGGGCTCAGAGAATTGCTGGCAAAAGCCAGATAAGGAGTCCCCGACGGAGAGAAGTCCATCCTCAGGAAATTATTGACACCATTGCTGAAATCCGCGCCGCCGACAGCCGTCCATGCCGATCCGTCATACTTGAGGCAATTGGCCTTGTAACGGCGGTCCGGTGCATTTTTCATGGAGCCGACCGTATACGCGACATACGGCTGCCCGTCTACCGGATTCACCTGCAAGACAATACAGGCCGCCGTGTCAGACACAGCCTTCGCCGCCGCATTGAAGGTCAGCGCCTTATTGCTGATTACCACACTGTAGATCGCGTTCAGCTTCCCGTCCGCATTCGTCAGCGTGATGTCCACCGGATCCGACCAGTCCCAAGCCGTTGTCTGGCTGACCAGGACCTCGGTCCCCACCTTCGCCACATCGCCTTGATTCGTCGTGAAACGGGCAATCAGGCCACTCTTGTCGACCGTGGAGGGCATCGACAGGGAAACCGTTCCGCCGGAAATCGTTCCGACATAATCCTCATACAGTTTCCCGGCATTGTCTTCCACATAGAAACCGAAGGTTGCCATCGCCGGAGCGGCGACCGGATCGGAATTGACCGTCACCGTATAAGAAGCACTGGCAGAGGCATCTTCATTCATCAGCGAATAGACCACGGCTCCCGTGAAATTATTGGCCGTCACCCCGCTCACCTGGGCTTTTCCGCCCGACTGCACGATATCCGACGCATTCTTCGTGGTGAACCGCGCGATCAGATTACTTTTATCAACCAATCCGGGGAGATTGACGGAAATCGCCGACCCATTGATCGTAGCCGGATAATCCGTTTCCAGCGAGGGGTTCTCCGCGGCATAAAAACCGAAAGCAGTCAGTCCCGGCTCGGGTGTTTTCTTCTCCGAGCATGAGACGAAGGCAAGCAGCGCAAGGCCTGCCAGACAAATGCGAACAATTCTTTTCATATCCATTGAAATTAATGTACAATCCTGTTTCCGACAGCACAAGGCCCTTTCCACAACCGTGCAAGTTATGTTATTTTTGCTTCTTTTCAAAAAATAATACTTATTTTTGTTTTCCGACGGTTTTGAACTAACCTTATTGTTTTGCAAATGAAACAAATCCAATTCTTACAATTTGTAACCATTTCGCTGATTTCCTTTTTGTTTTCCACCGCCGTCTCGGCTCAGGAGCAAAAAGTCAAAGGGGTCGTCCGTGACGAAACCGGTGCCCCCCTTCCCGGGACGACCGTCATGATCAAGGGAACGACTACCGGAGTCAGCACACAGATGGACGGCTCGTACGCCATCAAGGCGCCGGACCCGGGAAAAGAATACGTCCTCGGCTTCTACTTCATGGGGATGGTAACCCAGGAAATCCGGGTTTCCACACAGCGCGAAATCAATGTCGTCATGAAGGAGGACAATAAAATCCAGGAATCGGTCATCATCGGGGCATACGGCACGAAGCAAACCCGTGAAGACCTGGTAGGCAGTGCTTTCCAGGTCAACAGCGAAGCCTTGAAAGACAAGCCCAAGACCCGGATTGACAATTTGCTGGAAGGCTTGGTCCCCGGACTGACCCTTGAAGCCGCCAATCAGGGAGACGCCGTCACGACCCGCGACCGGTTCAATGTCCGCGTCCGCGGCGACGGGTCCCTGTCCGCCTCGCGCGAGCCTCTCTGGGTCATCGACGGCGTGCCGATGTACACGGGCAGTTCTACCCTGACCATGCCCGGCATGTACTATACCGTATCCCCGCTGACATTCATGGATCCCAATGACATTGAATCCATTACCGTTCTCAAGGATGCGGACCAGACCACCATCTACGGGGCCAGCGGCTCGAACGGCGTCATTCTCGTGACCACCAAGAGCGGACGCTTCAAGGAACCGCTGAAAATCAGCGTAAATGTCAATTACGGCGTCTCCGTTCCGGATTACAGCACCCGTTTCAAGATGATGAATGCCAGCCAGTACCTGGAAGTTGCGAAGGAAGCCTGGGTCAATTCCGGATCCTCCCTGAAAGATTTCCCTTACCAGGACAACGACTACAACTCCTACTCCACGACAGATACAGACTGGGCGAAAGAGTACCTGGGCATCGGCTCTGATTTGTATACATCCCTGACCCTGAGCCATGGCTCCGAAAAGTCGCGGACGTATCTTTCCGCCTCTTACTACAAGAATGAGAATATTGTCAAGAGCGATACCCAGCAGCGGTTGTATGTCCGTCTGAATGAGGCATTTGTCCCTTGGAAGAATGCAGAGATCGGTATTTCGCTCGGCGCGACCTACAACAACAACGACCTGTTCCCGCTGAGCAAGGACTACCTCGAAGCCCTTCCGATCACGTCGCCCTACCTGGAAGACGGCATCACTTACCGGCTGTACAACAAAATCTGGAGCGAAGATCAGCAGGATTTCATCATGCGGAAATTCTTCGATAACAGCATCCCCGAACGGGACTTGTCCGACTTCACCAGCAAATCTGTCAAGACCATGTTCAACGGCACCTTCAAATGGAAGCCGGTCAAAGGGCTGGAATTCAATGCCAACTACGGCTATAACTACCTGACGAATTTCGAAGATTACTATTACTCCCGCGAAACCCTGAGCGGGATGGGAGATGAAGGAGTCAAACTCGGGTCCTCCCGCAAAGGTTCGTCCGCTTATCCGGAATGGACCACCAATGAGACCCTCCGCTATACGAATGACTTCGGGAAACACCACCTCATGGCATACGTCGGCACGGAATTCAAGAGCAGCGGATACAAGGTCCTGTCCGCCTCGGGGCGTGGCTTCATGAATGACCATATCCGGGAACTGGAATATGCGGACAAGACGACGATAACGGCTTCGTCCAACATCAAGACCACCCGGGGCGAATCGTTCTTCGGCCGTGCGGAATATTCCTTTGACAAACGGTATTACATCTCAGCCAACCTGCGCAGGGACGGCCATTCTGCCTTCGGAATCTATTCCCGCTGGTCCAATTTCTGGTCCGTCGGAACTTCCTGGAATGTCCACCGGGAGAAATTCTTCCATGTCGACTGGATCGACATGCTGAAGTTCAAGGCTTCTTTCGGCACCTCGGGCAACTCCAACGTGGATACGTCCAGTTCCAAGGGTTCCTACAATTATAGCGCCTCGTATTCTTACGCAGGCATTCCCGGCGGAACCCTCGGGGCGGTCGCCAATCCCGGATTGGGCTGGGAAACGATGTATACGACCAACCTCGGAGCGAATATCAGCATCGGCAATTTCCTCGACATCGAAATCGAAGCGTACAACAAGATGACCAAGGACCTGATCAGTTCCATTTACGTCTCCCGCGTCATCTCCGAATCCAAGGTCCCCACCAATGTCGGACGCCTGCGGAACCGCGGTATCGAAATGAACCTCAGTTCCACGAATATCAAGCGCCCCGGTTTTACCTGGACGACGACCTTTAACATCTCCCACAACGAAAACCGGATCATCGAACTTTACGAAGGCGTGCCGACCAGTTTCGGGACGACAATCTGGATGGAGAACCGCGACCGGAACACCTTTGCCCTCGTCAAGTGGGCCGGAGTCGATCCGACGGACGGGTCTCCCCTGTGGTATGACCTGAACGGAAACCTGACCCACACCTACAATTACGGGGACCGGCGTTTCGAAAAATCGTCGACGCCGATCTGCTACGGCGGGATGGTCAACTCCTTCAAAATGGGGCGCTTCTCCGCTTCCTTCCAGATCAACTACAACATCGGGGGATGGGATCTGGCGACCTTTGCCATGAACTTTTTCGACGACGGATACGACATCATCGGCAAGAACCAGGCTGTTGAAATCTACTACGACCGCTGGACGACGCCCGGGCAGGGAGCCCTCTACCCCAAAGTGCAGCAGACCTCCAACAACAGTTCGACGATGTCTTCCACCCGTTACCTGTACCGGAAGACCTATTTCAACCTGTCGAATATTTCCCTGGGATACGATGTCCCCGACAAGATCAGCCATTTCCTGGGCCTGCGCAGTGCCAATCTTTCCCTGGTAGGCAACAACATGTACCTGTTCACGCCGGACCAGAGCCGGAAATTCAACTCGTACAAGACCGTCCGGAACGGTTATCCTGTTTCCCGGATCATCTCCCTGAACCTGACCGCCAACTTCTAGACTGCACGAAATGAAAAAGATATTGATTCTGGCCATCGCGGCCATCAGCCTGACTTCCTGCAACTTTCTCGAGGTAGAAAAAATCGGGAAGAGTGATATCGAGACCTATTTCAGTGAGGTCAATGCGCTTGAGCCCGCCGTCAACGGACTGTACCATTTGATGTACTCTTTCTATGACCGGTATTTCATCACATTCGGGGAAATCGCCGGAGACCTGGTGAACCTGAGCGCCAGCAACACAGACTGGGACCGGCTTTTCAATTATGAAACCGAATGCATCACCTCCGACGAAGTAAGTGCTGCCGGGTATATCTGGAAAAGCGGTTACGAGATTATCAGCAACACGAATTACCTGATTTACTACGCCCCGAAACTGAAAGACAGCTATCCGGGCTACGATGCCCTGATCGACAACATGACGGCGCAGGGCTACTTTGTCCGGGGCCTGATTACCCTGAACCTGTGCCTCGTTTACGCACAGACGTATACTTGGACTCCGGATGCCTCCCATCTCGGAGTTCCCCTGCTCACGCGGATTCCGTCCATGAACGACGAAGTCAAGCGAAGCACCGTCAAACAAGTATACGACCAGGTCATCCAGGATATCGAGACGGCCCAGCGCCTGTTCGAAGGATCCTCTTACCAGACAAAGACACCCTATTTTGCCGGGGTCGATGCCTGCAAAGCACTTCTGGCGCGCATTTACCTGTACATGCATGATTACGCCAAGGCGAAAGCGTACGCCGAGGCCGTCATGGAAAAGTATCCCCTGACGCCGCATGACAAGTATGTCAACATGTTCTGCCAGGCGACGGGCTACGCCTCGGAAGAAGCCATTCTGCGCCTGAACGGATATGACAAGTCCGGCAGCCTGCAAACTTTCTACAAATACGACAATGCCCAGGGATTCCCCTCCGGCAAGCTGCTGGAAATGTTCGATTCGGACGATATCCGCGAAGCCCTCCAGCACTATACGGTCGATGTGGATGGGAAAACGACCCACTTTTCCAACATCAACATGAAATTCTATTGCACGGAACAAATTGCCGACAAGGATAAGCATTATGACCCATTCGTGCTGCGCAGTTCCGAAATGTACCTGATCCATGCGGAAGCCTGCTGCCAGGAAGGCGCCCTTCCGGAGGCCGAAAAAGACTTGAAAGCCCTGATTGCCAGGGCATACGGGAAAACGCCCGCAGAAATCACCCTGACCTATTCCGGGAAAGAAGGGCTGGATGCCCTGATCATGCGGGAAAGGATGAAGGAATTGTGCTTCGAAGGGCATCGGTTTTTCGATATCGCCCGGCGCCACGAGAGCGTTTCCCGCGATTCCGGCAGCAATGCCCGGGCCAAGACCCTGTCCTACCCGGACTACCGGTTCGCCCTGCCGATCCCGCGCGTAGAAATGGATGCCAATCCCGCCATGGAACAAAATGATGAATACTGATTATGAAAAAGATAGCATACCTCCTGACGAGCCTGTGCATGCTGGCAGCCACAGCCGCCTGCAGCGATTACAACAAGATGCCCTTGTTCCAGGACTATTACGTCGCCTTTGATCCCGGGAAATCGTCCACCCAGCAGGTGAACTGTCTCGGCCGCAGCACGGGCAGTTTTTATGTCCGGTATTGCGGCGAGATGGGGGAAGGGGAAGAAATCCATGTCACATTTTCGGTCCAGCCCGGAAGCGGACTGACAGAAGGAGTTGATTACCAGATTGTAACGACAGGATCAACCCTGACCTTCATGCCGGGTATTTACTCCATTCCCATCCACATCCGATGGCTGTCGCACGAAATCGATCCGGCAAAGGACAATACCCTGACCCTGAGCCTGGAAAGTTGCGACAAGGAGATCCACATCGGAACGCCGGGGCCGGACCAAAAACTCAAAAGTCTGACCATCACGAAATTCAAGCAATAATGCAGCGTCTTGTCCGATTCCTCGCCGTGTGGGCCCTGGCCTGCCTGCCCATGCAAGCCCAGCACCTGCGGGTGGCCTTTGTCGGCGACCCCCAGGTTGACAATGAAACGGAGCTGGGGTACGCCCGGAAAAGCATCTACCGCGAATTGCGGGAACGGAAGGACCTGGACCTTGTCGTCATTCTCGGGGACCTTGTCAATGACGATGTCCGCCTGCTGGAGCCTTCCAAGGCTACTTTGGACTCGCTCCCCTGCCCCTGGACCGTCGTCCCCGGCAACCATGACCGGGACTACTATATCCCGAAAAAGGGACGTATCATCAGCATCGACGGAAAGGTCGACGAGAAGAGGCCGCGGGACATGGCAACGTTCACCCGGGTTTTCGGTGGACCCGACACCACGTTTGTCCTGGGAGGGATCCGTTTTGTCATGATGGACGACGTGCGGCGTCTCGGCCAGAACGGCTATGAAGGAGGATTCCGTGAAGACCAGAAAAAATGGCTCCGGAAAGTATTGGAAGACACGCCGCAGGACATGCTGGCGGTCTTGTCCGTCCATATTCCCTTCCGCGAATTCAAGGCCCAGGACTCGCTTGCGGCTGTTCTGCGGACACACCCCAAACTCCTGATGATGACCGGACACACTCACTCTGCCGCCCGGGGCCGGCTCGCCCTGCCGGGAGGGCCCCAGGTGGAGGAAGTCCTTGCGGGAGCGACCTGCGGCACATTCTGGCGGGGGCGCAAAGACGAAAACGGAATCCCGGAGGCGCGTATGGTCTGCGGCGCTCCAAGAGGCTATTATCTGGCTGATTTCCAGAAGAATGGAAATTACTCCCTGGATTACAAACGCGTCGGCAGCACGCAGGAAGAGCGCCTGTCCGCCTGGCAAGACGGCAAGGGAAAACTTCTCCTGAACATCTATGGCGGCAGCACGGAAGGAAACGTATCCGTCAAAATCCCAGGGATGAAGGGATGGCTGCCGGTTCCGCGCAGGGAAGAACCCGCGCCGGAAGTCCTCGCCATCGTCGAATTCAACAAGACGCTCGGACGGAAAGGAAGAATCAACAACCCGCTTTACTGCCCCCTGCGCACTGCGGATTCGCCCCATGTCTGGTCCGTTACGCTGCCGAAGTCCTTTATAGGCAGCGTCAAGGTCCGGTATTCGGACCCGTCCCTGTCCTTCACCACCACCATCCAGCCCCGCATGCTTCCCCAAGTGCAGGCGATACAAGCCGCACCGTAGGGAATCCGCCGGGAATTGCCTATTTTTGCAGATATTCTTTTAAAAGCTGTTTCTGAATGAGCAAGAACAAAGTCATCATCTTTTCCGCCCCGTCCGGCTCGGGGAAAAGTACCATCGTCGGCCATATCCTCCCCCTCCACCCCGAAATGGAGTTTTCCGTATCTGCGACTTCGCGCGCGCCGCGCGGGGAAGAGAAAGACGGGGTCGAATATTTGTTTTATACCCCGGAGATTTTCCGCCTGCTCGTCCAGGAGGACAAATTCGTGGAACACGAAGAAGTGTATAAAGACCGTTTCTACGGCACCCTGAAGTCCGAGGTCAACCGGATCTGGGGAAAGGGGCATGTCATCGTCTTCGACGTGGACGTCAAGGGAGGCGTAAACTTGAAGAAGTATTTCGGTGACAATGCCTTGTCAGTGTTCATCCAGGCTCCCAGCGTCGCCGTGCTGCGCGAGCGGCTCATCCGCCGCGGCACGGATTCTCCAGAGGCCATCGCCGAACGGGTGGCCAAAGCGGAGGAAGAGATGACCTACGCCCCGAAATTCGATTATGTGCTTGTCAACGACGACCTGGAGACCGCCTTCCGCGAAATCGAACAGGTCGTGGACGGATTCCTTCAAGCCGATTAGCCAAGCCGATTCGCATGAAAATCGCCGTCTACTCCGGATCCTTCAATCCCCTGCACATCGGCCACCAGGCCATCATGGAATACCTGACCCGCGAGCAAGCATTCGACTGGGTATACCTGGTGGTATCCCCGAAGAATCCGCTGAAAGCACAGGCGCGCGCCGAGACGGGCCGGGAGCGCTACCTGGCCGCCATCGATGCCGTGAAACGGCACCCGGAACTGCATGTCTGGGTGGACGACATCGAACTGAACATGGCTCCGCCCCACTACACCATCAGAACCCTGGATGCCTTGAAAAAGCGGGAGCCGGAGAATGACTTCACGCTGGTCATCGGAGCGGACAACTTGTCGGGAATCCATGGCTGGCGGGATTTCCCGAGGCTGTTGACCGACTATGGCGTAGCCGTTTACCCGCGCAAGGGATATGATCTGGTACAACTCCGCCAATCCCTGCTGGAAGAATGCCGGCATTTCCCTGCCCCCTATGTCCTGGACGCCAACTATGCCGATGCACTGACACCCGAAGGGATGCGCTCGCTGGAAGACACCCTGCGCAACCAGTACCGCATCCGGATCCTGGATGCTCCGATTGTCGATATTTCCTCCACCGAAATCCGGGAAGGATGGGCTGCGGGCAAGGATATGTCCGCGTGGCTGATGTAAGGACTCAACGGCGAAGCCGCAGGCTGTTCGTTACGACCAGGACGGAGCTGGCTGCCATGGCAGCCGCGGCCACCATCGGATCGAGCACGAAGCCGCCCGAAGGGAACAGCAATCCGGTTGCTACCGGTACCGCCATGAGATTGTACAGGAAAGCCCACGCCAGATTCTCTTTGATAATCCGGCTGGCCCGCCGGGAAAGCCGGATCAAAGACGGTATTTTCCGCAAATCAGAGGACACAATGGTCGCCATGGCCGTATCCATGGCAATATCCGTCCCTCCGCCCATGGCAACGCTCAAATCCGCATAGGCCATCGCAGCCGTATCGTTAATCCCGTCCCCGACCATGGCAACGGTCCGGCCCTGTTCTTTCAACATCTTGATATACGAGCCTTTATCCTCAGGCATACAACTGGCTTTCACCTGCGTGATCCCGACTTGCGCGGCAATTTCCCCGGCCCGCTGCGGATTGTCCCCGCTCAACATGTGCACGTCAATCCCCATGGATTGCAAAGCCTGCACCGCCTCACGGGAGGATGCTTTGACGGCATCGGGTTTCCCTTCCTCGGGATGCCCTTCCGTAATCGTTCCGGTCTTGTCCAGGACAACCGTATCTACTTTCCGGGCAACTTCCAGGGAATCGGCATCCTTGATCAGAATCCCTTGGGATGCACCGTTTCCAATCCCGGCAATCAGGGCTGTCGGGGTGGCCAGGCCCAATGAACAGGGGCAGGCGACCACCAGGACCGTCACCATCGCCAGCAAACCGCGCGTCAGCCCGTCTTCCGGCGACAGGAAAAGCCAGGCCACCAGCGTCAGGACAGAAATGCCGATAATGACCGGCACGAACACCGCGGCCACTTTGTCCACGGTATGCTGGATCCGTGCCTTGCTTCCCTGCGCATCCCGGACCATCCGGATGATGGCCGACAACATGGTTTCGGTCCCGACTTTCTCCGCCCGCATGGTGAAACTTCCGCGCAGGTTCATCGTCCCGGCATACACTTTCGCCCCCGGAGCCTTCGGAACGGCCTCCGGTTCACCGGTCATCATGCTCTCGTCCACAAAAGATGTCCCGGAAACCACGGCCCCGTCCGCGGGAATCCTTCCGCCCGGCGCCACGGCCACCTCGTCGCCGGGCCGGATATCGGGACGTTTGGGCTGGATGCCCATCAGGGCGCGGATAGATGCGGTTGTCGCATGCTTCGCCCGTTCTTCCAGCAAACGGCCCAACAAGATGAACGCCACGATCATCGCGGCGGACTCAAAATAAAGTCGCGCAGGGAGCCCCTGCGAAGTCCAGACTTTCGGGAAGAGCAGGTTGAAGAGGCTGAACAGGTAGGAAATCGTCGTGGAAAGCGCCACCAGCGTGTCCATCGAAGCCGATTTGTGGAGGGCCTGCCGGAAAGCAGTGACCAGGAAACGGCGTCCGCACCAGAAAACGGAGACGCCCGCCATGACGGCGAGCACCACTCCTTTTCCCGGGAAAGGCTCGAAACCCATCCCGACCAACATGACCAGTGCGGCCAGAACAAGGGAAAGGACCGCATCGCGCCGCAAAGCGCGATAACGGTCCTCCCTTCGTCGGTCTGCCTCGTCTTCGGCCTCGCTGCCCTCGTCTACCAGGAGATTGTATCCTGCATCCTGGACCGCTTTCTGCAAACCGGCGGCAGAAACGACTTGAGGGTCATAATCTACACGGGCCGAATTGGAAGCCAGGCTTACGGAAGCATCCGCTACACCCGGAACGTTTTTCAATGTATTCTGCACACGGGCGACACAGGCGGCGCAACCCATCCCCTCCACGGGAAAATTCTTACGGACGGTCTTTGCCATGATTACTGCTCGTCAGGTCCCTGATCGCCACCATCCTGCGGTCCCGGCTGAGGACCACCCTGGAACGGTCCCTGAGGGCCACCCTGGAACGGTCCCTGAGGGCCACCCTGGGCACCGCCCTGAGCGGCACGGGCCATGTCTTCGGACGCAGCGTGCCAAGCCTCCTCCAACTGCTTGGAGTAGTTCTCGATATCCCCGAGATTCTGGTTCTTCACCGCATCCTTCAGGGAAGAAAGCGCACGCTCGATCGTTTCACGCTTGTCGGAAGGAATCTTGTCCCCATAGTCTTTCAAGTTCTTCTCGGACTGGAAGCACAGGGCATCGGCATTGTTGATCTTGTCAACCCGCTCTTTCTCCGCCTTGTCGGCAGCCTCATTGGCTTTCGCCTCGTCACGCATCCGGCGGATTTCGTCATCCGACAGACCGGAAGAAGCTTCGATTCGGATATTCTGTTCCTTGCCGGTCGCCTTATCCTTCGCGGAGACATTCAAGATACCGTTGACATCGATATCGAAGGTCACCTCGATCTGAGGGATTCCCCTCGGCGCGGGAGCGATGCCGTCCAGATGGAAGACACCGATCTGCTTGTTATCCTTGGCCATGGGACGTTCGCCCTGCAGGACACGGATTTCCACAGAAGGCTGATTGTCCGCCGCGGTCGAGAATACCTGCGACTTGCGGGTCGGGATGGTCGTATTGGACTCGATCAGTTTGGTCATCACACCGCCCAGGGTCTCGATACCGAGCGAAAGCGGCGTCACATCCAGCAGGAGGACATCCTTGACATCACCGGCGAGCACACCGCCCTGGATGGAAGCGCCGATCGCGACGACTTCGTCCGGGTTGACGCTCTTGTTCGGCTCTTTGCCGAAGAATTCCTTCACGATTTCCTGGATCTTCGGAATACGGGTGGAACCGCCGACGAGAAGGACCTCGTCAATATCGGAAGGATTCAGGTGGGCATCCTGCAACGCCTTGTGGCAAGGCTCGATGCTGCGGCGGAAGAGGTCGTCGCACAGCATTTCGAACTTGGCCCGGGTAAGGGTCTTCACCAAGTGTTTCGGAACACCGTCCACCGGCATGATGTACGGAAGGTTGATCTCCGTGGAGGTCTGGTTGGACAGCTCGATCTTCGCTTTCTCTGCCGCATCTTTCAGCCGCTGCAGCGCCATCGGGTCTTTCTTCAAGTCAGCACCGCCGTTCTCGGAAGCGAATTCCTGCGCCAGCCAGTCGATGATCTTCTGGTCGAAGTCATCACCGCCCAGATGGGTATCGCCGTTGGTGGATTTCACCTCGAAGACACCGTCGCCCAGTTCCATGATGGAGATATCGAAGGTACCGCCACCCAGGTCATAGACAGCGACTTTCATGTTCTTGTTCTTCTTGTCCAGACCATAGGCAAGGGCCGCTGCCGTCGGTTCATTGATGATACGCTTGACATCCAGGCCCGCGATCTTGCCGGCCTCCTTGGTCGCCTGACGCTGTGAATCGGAGAAATAAGCCGGAACCGTGATGACGGCCTCGGTGACTTCCTGGCGGAGGTAATCTTCCGCTGTCTTCTTCATTTTCTGGAGAATCATTGCGGAAATCTCCTGGGGAGAATACATCCTCCCGTCAATATTCACGCGCGGGGTGTTGTTGTCGCCCCGTTCTACCTGGTACGGGACACGGGCCACCTCACGGGAAACCTGGTCATAGGTCTCACCCATGAAGCGCTTGATCGAGAATACCGTGTTTTTCGGATTGGTAATCGCCTGACGTTTCGCAGGGTTGCCGATTTTACGCTCACCACCATCCGTGAACGCCACGACAGACGGAGTCGTACGCTGGCCTTCGTTGTTGATGATGACGGTAGGCTGGTTGCCTTCCATGACGGCCACACAAGAGTTGGTCGTTCCCAAGTCAATTCCAATAATCTTTCCCATAATATCTTGTCTTATTAAATTACTTAACTTTACCGCCGCCCTGCCTCCCGGAAGGGCGACGCCATCATTCTTATCGAATGTTGTGCCATTTCCCTTTTCCTGCCAAATTGTCAGATTAATATCTTGAACAGATGCGAAACGGGAACGGGATTATTTCTTATCTTTGCGCCGATACCCATAACCGACCCGTACATGACAGATTTTACCCGACAGGAACCCGTTCCCGCTGCATACCGGCCCCTCACAAGCGAAGAGACCCGGGATTTATCCGAACGCATCCTGTACGAGGACAACCACTTGCTGATTGTCTCCAAGCGGGCCGGGGAAATCGTCCAGGGCGACAAGACCGGTGACGAACCGCTTTCCGAAACGTACAAGGCATTCCTGGCGGCAAGGGACCATAAACCGGGAAACGTATTCCTCGGTGTCCCGCATCGCCTGGACCGGCCTGTTTCCGGCATAACGATTTTCGCCAAGACATCCAAGGCATTGGAACGACTTGCGGAAATGTTCCGCAAGGGCGAGATTCACAAAACGTACTGGGCGCTGGTCGAGGAGCTGCCGCCCGCTCCGGAGGGAACCCTGGAAGACTGGCTGGTCCGCAACGAGAAGATGAATAAATCCTTTGTCAGCCACTCCGGCAGGAAAGATGCCAAATTGGCGCGCCTCCACTACCGGCTCATCGGGCATACCGAACGCTACCATTTGCTTGAAGTGCAGCTTTTTACCGGGCGGCACCACCAGATCCGCTGTCAGCTGGCTGCCCTGGGATGCCCCATCAAAGGCGACCTCAAGTACGGAGCCCGGCGGTCCAACCCGGACGGCAGCATCTGCCTGCATTCCCGTTCCGTCAGCCTGCTCCATCCTGTCAAAAAGTCGGAAATCTCCGCTACCGCCCCCGTTCCCCCGACGTGGAAGGGCGTTTCCCCGTAACGAGCGAATCCTTGTATTCCTTGCACCAGTCACTCGGGTTTTTGCCGACGAATAAATTGAACGCCGCATTGAACGATACGGTGGAGTGGAAGCCGGACATGTCAGACAATTCACTGACTTTCAATTTCGTATCCCGCTTGTACAACTCCAGTGCATGGCGGATCCGGTAGCTGTTCATCAATTGCGGGAAATTGAGTCCCGTCGTCGAATTGATCATCTTCGACAAGTAGCCCTTGTTCGTGTACAACGCATGCGACATGTCATCGATCAGGAAATTATCCTTCAGATACGGTTTCTGCTCTTCCATGTATTCACACATCCGGGCATACAAACTCCGGTAATTCGGCCCGATCCGCTCGATTCCGGGCATTTGGAGGGAATTCCCGGCCGGTTCCCTGCCCATCAGATATTCCGGCGGACGGATCTCGCTTCCCACACTCCGGACCATCAGGAGCACGCACAGGGCGGACAGCAGGATCCCGGAGACGACGACGCTCCAGGACGGGAAGTGCCCGGAAGCCGCCTGGCAACAGACCACCGCGGCCAGCGAAAAATAATAGAGTATGAAAGAAGAACGGATCATGTCCACCAGCACATCCCATCCGGCGACCTGTGAAATCCTGTACCGGGTATCCCGCAGGATGCTGACGACCCGCGCCGTATAGAAAGCGCACAGGGGAAGGAAAAGCAGGACAGGATACAGGGTCAACAAACGTCCCGGGCGCATGGATGTCAGGCCTGCGAGCCCCAGCGCAGCCAGGAAAGCGGTCCAGGTACAGGCATGACTGACCTTGACAGAATCGTTGGCTCCGACGGGGGCCAACAGGATGATGCTGCATGCTGCACAAAGATCCAGAAGCGGATATTCCCGGGGAGAATGACCCGGAATCAGGAACCGGACGCAGAGGCACAGCAAGAAACACAGGACGGCCTGTGCCCGGGCCAGATTCCCTCCTTTAAATAAAGAACAACGTTTCATTGAAATATACATAGGCTAGGAAAATATGCGGCCTGCACTGCTATGTGGCGGATTGCCGGCATATCTTGAATGATTCAAAAATAGCTCCGGCAAAGATACAGAAAAAAGAACGCCCCGAAATATTCCGGAGCGCCGATAAGAATATTATTCAGAATATTTAATCCGCAAACAGGCAAAGAAAAAATTTATTCTCCTTGCGCAACATGTTTATCTTCCTCTACTTTACCGCCTTTGATGGTATCGAACCCTTTCCCGTAAACCCCGGAGACCATGGATACGGAGAGAAAAGCATCCGAATCGATTGCCTTGATATAGCGCAGCAGGAGATTCAGGTCCGTCTTGCGGGTGACGACCATCAGGACCGGATGGTCCTTCTGCGTAAACCAGCCCCGGGCGGGAAGCATGGTCACGCCCCGGTGCAAATAGTTGGTGATCAGGTCTGCTATCTGCTCATATTTTTTCGACATGATGAATACCTGGACAGACTGCCGGGAGCCGGATAAGTACAGGTCGATGACATAACTGTTCACGGTCACCAGCATCAGACCGTACACGACGGTCGTAATCTTTTCCGCCCAGCCGACCCGCTCGCCGTCCGCTGTAAATGACGGGACAATCAGGGAAGACAGGATGATCACCACATCCAGGGCCAGGATAATCCGCCCGGGGGAAATGTTACGGTACTTATTGACAATCAGCGCCACGATATCCGTCCCGCCGGTGCTGCCGCCCACAGACATGGACATGCCGATACCGACGCCGGCCATGATGCCGCCCATGATGGTGGACATCAATTTCCCGTTCTGCAAAGCCAGGGTGTTGACGATCTCCTCAGGAATTACGCCCTGGAGCAAGTTCAGCCCGACAGAAGCCAGAATAATGGCGTAGATGGTCTTCCCGCCGAAGGAACGTCCCAGGATAATGAAGGCGACAACCAGCAGGATCGCATTGATTACGAAATAGGAATAACCCATCCGGATTCCGACCGCATACTGGATGATGGACGCGATACCCGTGACACCGCCGCCCACGAGATTGTTGGGAACCAGGAAAATGGTCCACCCGGTCACATAAATCATGATTCCGAGGGTCAGCAGGAAATAATCCTTGAAATAACCCCAGAAAGACTTCTTCGACTCAATCATCGTTCTTATCAATTTCTTTTGTTACTTGCCGCTTGCGGGAACGACGGGTGATTCCCGTCTTCATTTCTTCAAACCCTTCCCCGAATACGCTGCTGGCCGGGGATACGCTCATGAAGGCATCCTTGTCAATTTCCTTGACAGCCCGGGTCAGTTCCTGGATCTGGGTCTTGCGGATCAGGACCAGCAAGACATCGCGCTCCTGTTTGGTGAACCATCCCACCGACTTGATTGCGGTCACACCCCGGTCCATCTTGCCGATGATGTAGTCCGCGATCCGCGCGTTCTCCTTGGAGAAGATCAGCACCTGGATGCTGGACTTGCGCCCGAGCAGCAGGGCATCCAGGAGAACGGAGAACGTAATCATCGCGATATACCCGTATATCATGTCCTGGACCGACTTTCCGGGGACCAGCAGGATGGACGCAATGATAAACAGATCGGCATAGAGGAAGACGCGGCCCATCGATACCGGCCAGAACTTATTGACAATCAGCGCCACGATATCCGTCCCGCCGGTGCTGCCGCCCCGGTTGAAGATGAAACTGATGCCGATGGCTTCCAGGGAGCCGCCGATGATCGGAATCAGAATCCGCTCGCCGATGTACAAGGGTTTCCCGGGCACGGCGGCGATGAAATCCAGCGTCGGCAGGATCTGGAACAGGATGGTAGACAGAATGATCACATAGATCGTCCTGAATCCGAACCCTTTCCCCAAGATCAGAGACCCGATCAGGATCAGGACGGAATTGGCCACGATATAGGAATAGGATACCGGGATGGCCCCGCCCGTGGCAAATTGCAGGATGGTACACGCACCGGTCAGGCCGCCGCTGGTGATGGCATTGGGAATCATGAACGCATCCCAGGCCAAACAGTACAGCAAGGTGCCGAAACTCAGCACGATATAGTCCCAGAGGACGGAAAGGACTTTCTTCGCGGACATGATTCCGTTACTTCACGACAATATTGACGATCTTGCCGGGAACAACGATAACCTTGACAATGGTCTGGCTGCCGACGTATTTCCCGGTCTGGGGCAGCGCCCGGACATGGGCCTCCACGCCCGCACGGTCCATGGATTTGGGCAGTTGCACAGTGAACCGGGTCTTTCCGTTGAAAGATACGGCATAGGTGGCACTGTCCTCAACAGTATAAGCCTCGACATATTCCGGGAATGCGGCATCCGATACACTGCCTTCATGCCCGAGCACATGCCAGAGCTCCTCCGCGATATGCGGAGCAAAGGGCGACAACAGGATGACAATCGGTTCCAGGATTGCCCGCTTGGAGCATTTCCGCTCTGTCAGGTCGTTCACGGCAATCATGAAGGCACTGATGGTTGTATTGTAAGAGAATGCTTCGATGTCCGCCTGTTCCTTCCCGATCAGCCGGTGGAGGGTCTTGAGCTCCTCGGGCGTCGGCTCTTCGTCGTTGACCAGCAAGGTTTCGCCATCATAGAAAAGCCGCCAGAACTTGCGCAGGAAGCGGTTCACGCCGTCAATTCCTTTCGTGTCCCACGGTTTCGACTGTTCCAGCGGACCGAGGAACATTTCATAAAGGCGCAGGGTATCCGCACCATAGGTATCGCAGATATCGTCCGGATTCACCACATTGAACATGGACTTGCTCATCTTCTCGACCGCCCAGCCGCAGACGTACACGCCGTCTTCCAGGATGAACTCCGCATCGGCGAATTCAGGACGCCAGGCACGGAAAGCCTCCAGGTCCAGCCGGTCGCCATGGACAATATTGATATCCACATGGATTTCCGTCGTCTCATACTGGTCCTTCAGGCCGGCGGAAACAAAGGTATTGGTTCCCACAATGCGATAGACGAAACTGGAACGTCCCTGGATCATCCCCTGGTTGATCAGCTTGCGGAACGGCTCATCCTCACAGACATAGCCCAGGTCATAGAGGAACTTGTTCCAGAAACGGGAATAAATCAAGTGCCCGGTCGCATGCTCCGTCCCGCCGATATACAGGTCCACATTGCGCCAGTATTCGTCGGCTTCGCGGCTGACCAGGGCCTTGTCGTTGTGCGGATCCATGTAGCGGAGATAATACGCACTGGAACCGGCGAATCCCGGCATCGTGCTCTTTTCCAGCGGATAGCCCTCGTAGGTCCAGTCTTTCGCCCGGGCCAGCGGCGGCTCCCCGGCCTCCGTGGGACGGAATTCATCCACCTGCGGCAGCGTCAGGGGCAGTTTATCCTCGGGAACCGGAGTCGGAATGCCATCCTTGTAATAAATCGGGAACGGTTCGCCCCAATAGCGCTGGCGGGAGAAAATCGCATCGCGCAGGCGGTAATTGACTTTCCGGCGTCCCAGCCCTCTTTCTTCCACATAATCCTTGGCCGCCTCGATGGCGTCCTTGACATCCATGCCGTCCAGGAATCCGGAATTGCACATCTTCCCTTCCTTGGCATCGAAACTGCCTTCGGAAACATCGCAACCGGCTATGATCGGACGGATTTCCAGCCCGAATTTCTTGGCGAACGCCCAGTCCCGGCTGTCGTGCGCAGGCACCGCCATGATCGCTCCGGTCCCATAACCGGCCAGCACGTATTCTGAAATCCAGACCGGGACCTTCTCCCCTGTCAGCGGATTGATTCCATAAGAGCCGCTGAAGACGCCCGTAACCGTCTTGGTCTGGGCGATCCGCTCCCGTTCCGTCTTCTTCTTGACGTAGGCCAGGTACTGCGCGACTTCTTCCTTCCGGTCCGGAGTCGTCAGTTCAGGGACCAGTTCGCTTTCCGGCGCAAGGACCATGAAGGTGACGCCGAAAATGGTATCGACCCGGGTCGTAAAGATGGTGATATCCTTCTGTTTATCCCCGCACAGCGTCTTGAATACGACCTCCGTTCCGGCCGAGCGGCCGATCCAGTTGCGCTGCATTTCCTTCAGGGAATCGGTCCAGTCCAGCCTGTCCAAATCCTCCAGCAGGCGCTCGGCATAGGCGGAAACACGCAGTTGCCACTGGGTCATCTTCTTCTGCTCAACCGGATATCCTCCCCGCACGGAAAGCCCGTCCTTGACCTCGTCATTGGCCAGCACCGTTCCCAGGGCAGGGCACCAGTTCACCGCCGTATCTCCCTGATATGCAATCCGGTAATTCATGAGGACCTGCGATTTCTCCAAGTCGGAGAACGCAGCCCATTCCGCGGCCGTAAAGGAACGCTCCTCGCCGCAGGCCACATCCAGGCCTTCGGTGCCGGAAGCCTCGAAAGCCGCAATCAACTCCTCGATGGGGCGGGCCCGCCGGAGCCGGTTGTCATAATAACTGCCGAACATCTTCAGGAACGCCCACTGGGTCCACTTGTAATAGGCCGGATCACAGGTCCGGACCTCCCGGTCCCAATCATAGGAGAAACCAATCCGGTCGAGCTGACGGCGGTAACGGGCAATGTTCTGGAGGGTCGTCACCTCAGGATGCTGCCCGGTCTGGATGGCATACTGTTCCGCGGGAAGGCCGAAAGCATCATACCCCATCGGGTGCAGGACATTGTAGCCCCGCAGCCGTTTGTAACGGGAGAAGATATCGCTGGCGATGTATCCCAGCGGATGCCCGACATGCAGCCCGGCTCCGGAAGGATAAGGGAACATGTCCAAAACGTAAAACTTGGGGCGGGAAGTATCTTCCTTCGCCTTGAATGTCTGATGCTCAGCCCAGTAAGACTGCCAACGCTGCTCAATTCCTCTGAAATCGTAATCCATGTCAGATCAGGGTTATTTCTTTATTCCTATTATGTTTTTGTTTTTCTTTTCCAGCCTGAATTCCACGGTCAGGGTCATGTACGAACGGACCCGCTCGCCCGCCATCTTGGCCGGTTTCCACTTCGGAGAGGCGCTGATGACCTTGACGGCCTCCGCATCCAGCAGCGGATCGGCTCCTTTGACGACCCGGACATCCGTGACATTCCCCTTGGCATCAATGGCGAACTCGACGTTCACCCGGCCTTGAATGCCTTTCTCAACGGCCTCCTGCGGATATTTGAGATACTGGTAGACCCACTTGGACAGGAACCACCGCGGATCCGAATGTCCCAGGAAGGTCGGCTTTTCATCGCAGTCATGCCAGGAATAGCTCCGCTCCTGCCGGCTCCCGGAAGGGTTGTCCATGGTCTTGAACCGGGGAGCGGCCGTCGTATTCGCCAAGGCACGCGTAAAATTGAAAAGGTACTCCACCTCTTTCTCCATGTCCTGGAAATCAATGATTTCAGGCACATCCCGGGGAGAATCATGCTCCGGATACTGGCCCGTCGTAAAGAAAACGGAGGGAATTCCGGCGGAATAGAAGGCACGGTGGTCAGACGGGTAGGCCTCCTGCGTCGTCACAGTGGGGACGACAGGCTGCAATTCCTTCTCCTGGGCCGCCAGGACCGCATTCAGATCCATGTTGGAAGCCGTATAGGCATAAAAGCCGGCGGATCCCGTACCCAGCATGTCCAGGTTAATCATCGCATCGATCTTTTCCGGCTCCGGGAAGGAGCGGTTGAGGAAATACCAGGCCCCTGCATACGACTGGGCGGACGCACCGAAACCGATGAAAATGACGGACCGGCGGAAAAGGACGGAATTCGAACAGACCAATTTGGCCAGTTCCATCAGGACGGCCAGCCCGGACGCATTGCCGTTGGCCCCGTAATAGATTTGCTCCCGGGGAACCCCGTCTACAGTCAGGGTATTCGTTCCCAGGTTGTCCAGCCGCGCTCCCACCACGATATAACGGTCGCGGAGCGCCTTGTCGTAACCCAGGACCACCCCCGCCACATTGCGGGACTTCAGGGTATCCTTTCCCTCCTGGGAAATGCCGAAAACATCTCCGCCGCGCCCGTAAAGCATTTCCACGCCGTAACTTTCCAGCAAGCTGGCGACATATCTTCCCGCCTCCTTCTCGCCGTCGGACCCGGCTTTGCGGCCCAGCATCTTCGGCGCGGAAAGGTAGCCCACATGCGAGCGGAGCGTCGCAGCCATCTCGCTGTCGCTCAGTTCAGCGTAGCCGGTACGGTACTGCGCAGGACTCCACAGCGGAAAACAGACACAGCACAACGCGGCCAGCAGTAATTTTTTCATGTCCTTATTCATTGATCAAGACCCAGGCGTCCGAGGGGCAGAATTTCTCTGTGCGGACCCGTTCAAAAACCGCCAGGGCGTCCTCCCGCGTATCGGCATAGGCCGCCGCGACTGCCGTCAAGCCTCCTTTCAGCGGTACCAATGCCCCGTGATGGCCTTTCTCTTCAAACTTCGAGAGGAATTGCTCCGCATTGGCTTTTTCCTTGAACGAACCGACGATAACATAATATTTGTGATCCAGGCCCTCTTTTTTCACAGAAGAGGACGGTTGCATGACCACGGAAGAGGCTTTCGCAGCAGTGTTTCCGGAAGGAACAGGCTCTGCTTTCTCCTTGGGTGCCTGCGGTACGGCGACCGGTTTCGCCGTATCGGCCGCCGCTTTTTGCGCCTGTGCAGCCGAATCCGCCTGCTGCTTCTGCAGCGCCTGCCGGCGCAGGATTTCCGTCCGCTTGGCGGCTATCTCATCCGAGGTGGGCCGACCGGCCAGCTTCCGCATCAAGTCGCAGCCGGTGGTGCACAATACCGTCACGACCAGCATGCCTGCGATCCATTTTTTCATAATCTGACGAATCAAAGCCTAAAAGTGTATATTCGTGCAAATTTACCAAATTATTCATTAAATTTGTCAGGTTAAGCACTGAAAAAGGAAAACGCATGGCAAATTCAAAGGACCGGTTTAAGGCAACCTTGCATTACCTGACCAACATCAGCGAATATATCGATACGGAAGAGGCGGCGGCCAGCATCCGGAGGAACATCTATTTCCGCGGGGTGAATGTCTGGATTCTCGCCTTCTCGATCATCATCGCTTCGGTCGGCCTGAATGTCAATTCCACCGCAGTCATCATCGGCGCCATGCTCATTTCCCCGCTGATGGGGCCGATCATCGGTCTGGGACTCGGACTGGGAACGAATGATACCCAATTGATTGGAGAAAGTGCCAAGAACCTGCTGGTCATGGTCGTCATCTCCCTCACCGCATCCTTCCTGTACTTCCTGATCACCCCTTTGCGGCTGGCCAACCCGACAGAACTCCTTGCCCGCACGAATCCAACCATTTACGACGTTGTCATCGCCCTGTTCGGCGGTCTTGCCGGCATCTTTGAAATCAGCCGGAAGGAAAAAGGGACCGTCCTCTCCGGTGTCGCCATCGCGACGGCGCTCATGCCGCCGCTGTGCACGGCGGGATATGGCCTTTCCATTTTGAATTTCCGGTACTTTTTCGGCGCGCTGTACCTGTTCTGCATCAACGGCATTTTCATTTCCCTGGCGACTTTCTTGGCCGTCAAATACTTGAAATTCAAAGAAGTCGTATATCAGGACGAGCAGATTGGCAAACGCAGGAAATCCCTGATCACCCTGATGTTGATCCTCTTCATCATCCCCAGTATCTGGTCCGCCTTCCTGATGATCCGGGACAACCAATTCAAGCAAGGGGCCTTTAATTTCATCGCAGAATCCAAATACCTCAGCAATTCCTATATTTCTGATTACACCGTGGATCCCCGGCATGGGAAAATCACGCTTTACCTGACGGGAGGGACATTGACCGCCGCCGACCGGAACACCATCCTGGCCGCCGCGCAGAAATACGGATTCGACCAGAGCCAGTTGGAATTCAAGGAGCATCTCACAGAAGTGCAAGGGAATGACGCTTCCGAGAAATTGGTAAAAGGGATTTACGAGCGGACAGACAACGAACTGCGCAAACGAGAAACCGAAATCCGGATGCTCCAGACGGAGCTGGCCCGCCTCCAGGCGACGGAGATTCCCTACGCGCAGATTACACGGGAAATGATCAGCCAATATCCTGAAGTCCAGGAGGTTTTCATCGGGAAAGGGGCCAGCATGCAAGCCGACAGCCTCTGGCCACAAAACCGGATCATGATCCTGACCCGGACGCAGGAGCCGCTTGCCAAAAGCCGCTTGGAGAAGATGGAGGAATGGCTGAAGATCCGCCTCTCGGACAGTACGGTCGTCGTCCTCAACCCCCGCTAGCATGAGGAAAAGCAAAGGCATTCTTTTCTTTCTGCTTGTCTGCCTGGGCGTGATGCCCTTGCATGCACAAGAGCTCTATATCCCTTGGAAAGAAAGTTTCTCGTCCCTGAGGCCGCTGTTCCGGCAGGATACGGTGACCCTGTTGTTCGGCGGAGACCTGATGATGCACAAACGGCAGCTCGAATATGACCACCGGACGTTCCTGGAGCCGGTGCGGAGCTATCTGGAGCGCGCCGACCTGGCGGTCGTCAACATGGAATTCACCCTGGCCGGGGAGCCCTATACCGGTTACCCAGCCTTTTCTACCCCCGAATCCTATCCCCGATACGCTGCCGACTGTGGCGTCGATGTGTTCCTGACGGCCAACAATCACATCCTGGACAAGGGGAAGAGCGGCCTGGTGCGGACCCTGCAGCGTTACCGGGAAATGGAACAGGAACGGCATATCCGGATTACCGGGACTGCGGAAGACGCCGCGGCGGACACCGCATCCAACCCGCTGGTCATGGCCGTCAAAGGAATCCGGATCGCATTGATCAACTTCACCTACGGGACCAACCAGAAAGCTACGTCCGCCTGGCCGAAAATCAACGGGATGGACAAGAAAGACATTTGTGCCGCCATCCGGAGGGCCCGCCGCCGGAATGTGGATCTGATCATCGCGCTCCCGCACTGGGGGACGGAATACCGCCTCCGCCATGACCCGGAACAAGAAGCGTTCGCCCTGTGGCTGGCCGGGCAAGGGGTCGATGCCATCATCGGAGCCCACCCCCACGTCGTACAGGATGCCGGCTTGATCAAGACCCCCGGCCGGGAGGTTCCGGTGTTCTACTCCCTGGGGAACCTGGTATCCAACATGACCGCCCCGAATACCCGGCTGGAATTGTTCGTAACCCTGAGGGTGACGAGAGACCGGGTCGGGGAATTGCACATGCTGCCCCCGCGCGCGGATTATCTATGGTGTTCCCAGCCCGGCTGCCTGACAGACACCTACCAGGCACTTGCGGTCAGGGATTTCATCGGGAAACGGGATCTGTGGAGAGATCCGTCCGACTATGATAACATGATTCAGACATATAACCGAGTCAAGGCAGCTACCGGAATAAAGGATTAAGAAAACATGAAACGTACCATCAAACTGGAAGCCATCGACCCGATAGAAATTTACGGTGTCGGAAACAGAATCCTGGAAGAATTCTGTACCTATTTCCCCGGACTGCGGGTTGTCGCGAGGGGAGATGAATTGATCCTGGACGGGAAAGAATCTCAAATCGAGGAATTCAGCATCCGGCTGGGCGAATTGATCGAACGCCGCAAACACAAACTCAACCTGACCGTATACGATGTGGAAGCGGTCTTCGACGGAGAGTCGGCTCCCGATAGATTCAAGCTGAGCGGGGATGCCGTCATCGTCCACGGGACGGATGGCAAGCCGATCAAGGCCCGGAACAAGACGCAGCAGGACATGGTCAAAGCCTATTTTGACAGTGACCTAATCTTTGCGGTCGGTCCGGCCGGAACCGGCAAGACTTATATCGCAATCGCCCTGGCTGTCAGGGCTTTGAAAAACCGGGAAATCAAACGGATCATCCTGACGCGGCCGGCGGTCGAGGCCGGGGAACGCCTGGGCTTCCTGCCGGGCGACCTGAAAGACAAACTGGACCCGTACCTCCAGCCCTTGTACGACGCGCTCGGCGACATGATCCCTTCCAAGAAACTGCAGGATTTCATGAGTGACGGGACGATCCAGATCGCTCCCCTCGCCTACATGCGCGGCCGCACCCTGGACCGGGCCTGCGTCATCCTGGATGAGGCGCAAAACACCAACATGGGGCAGCTCAAGATGTTCCTGACCCGTATGGGTCCGAATGCCAAATTCATTGTGACGGGAGATGCCAGCCAGGTAGACCTCCCGAACAAGGAAGATTCCGGGCTGCTCAAAGGCATCGAACTGGTGAAGGATATCAAAGGAATCAGTACCATCTTTTTCTCCAGTGCCGACATAGTCCGCCACCCCCTTGTCGGGAAAATCGTCAAAGCTTTCGACAACCGCCGGAAAACCGAGGAAGAACAGTAGCGGCGCTTTCCGCACGAAAAAAATCGAGGCCACCCGTGCAGACGGATGGCCTCGAAATCATTTAGCGAGAAATACTACTGGCCGTATTCGGAGTAGTATTTATACTTCGTCTCGTAAGAAGGATCCTGGTCACGGAAACGGAAGTACACCTGCTTCAGATACTCGGCAATGCTCTTCTTGATCTCGTTGTCCTTGGTGACCTCGAAAGCTTTCTCGAACGGAGGGAGGCAATCTTTCAAAGCCTTTTCAAACTGCTCGACAAGCGCCATGTATTTCGCATCATCCTGTTCGGTCTGGGCTTTGGTCTGGATATCCAGCGCCTCGTTATAATGGAGGATTCCCTCTCCGATATAACCGAATGCGTTGTTCGGATCGATCTCGTTGCACTTGCGGTAAGCAGCGACAGCGGCGGCATTGTCCCCGAGTTTGCTGCGGATGTTCCCTTCGACATAATAGAGGGAAGAGTTGTTCGGCTCATTGGCTTTCGCCTTGTCGAGCAATTCGAACAGACGGTCGGTGCTTTCACCGGAACCGACATAGTAGTTGATCAGGCCGATCAGGATTTCCTGGCTGGCAGGATACTTCTCGAAACCTTCCTCGAGATACTGCTTGGCCTTGGTGGGATCGATCTCGGCAAGTTTGGCGAAAATGGCTCCGTTCTCAGAGTAATAGCCCAACTTGTAGCACTGCTCGAAGAACTTCTTCGCGCGTTCGTTATCCTTGGCATTCAAAGCGGTGAAACCGGCGTTGTAAATGCTGTTGGTATCAATCTTGCTCACCGGCGCGCCGGAGACGACATTGGCCGCCTTCTCGAACAGCTCGCTCGCAGCGGCAGGATTGCCGAGGCTGTACTGGTTGTAGGCATCCTGGACCAATTTGCCGGAGATTCCTTTCAGGGCTTCGACAACGTCCTTGCTCTTTTTGTTATCCAGCGAATACGCTTTCTGATAAGCCTCCGCAGCCTTGACCAGCGCATCCTTGTCCGCAGTCTGGGTCACCTCGATGATGGCGAGCTGGCCGTTTCCACGGAAATACAGATTCTTGTCCGCATACACTTCCTTGGTCATCTGCTCGCCGTTAAGGACGACAGTTTCGGTCGTGGAAGGTTTCTCATTTCCCATCACCAGCGCGAGATCCTGCTTGGAAGCACCGGACCAGATGTTGCCGATAGGAGCATCGTAAGCCTTGACATACGCTTCGCCCAACTTGAGCCAGGTAGCGGCCTTGGTGGCCTTCTTGGCGTTCTGTGCGGCAGAAAGTGCAGTCTCGATAGCCTTTTTGGAATCGGTTACAGACTTGGGTTGTGCCTGGGCAACCTGCAAACCTGCGAGGATTGCCACAGCGATCATCAATTTCTTCATGGTCTTATTAATTGAGTGAATTATCATTATTGTTCTCATTCGTTTCTGCGTCCGCTTCTTCTTCTGTCTTCGTCACGACCGAAACCGCAGCAATCGCATCACCTTCCTTGATGTTGATCAACCGGACTCCCTGCGTCGCCCGTCCTGCCGTACGGATATCGGCGACCGGCATCCGGATCGTCAGTCCGGAACGGTTGATAATCATCAGGTCGTTTTCATCCGTCACATTCTTGATTGCCACCAGTTTTCCGGTTTTCTCCGTGATATTCAAGGTCTTCACACCTTTTCCACCCCGGTTCGTAATCCGGTACTCGTCAAAATCCGTGCGTTTGCCGTATCCATTCTCGCTGACCACCAGAACCGTATGATTATCATGGTCTTCGGCATTCGGATCGTACGAAATCGCGCCGATTACTTCATCCTCTTCTTCAATATTGATGCCACGGACACCGGAAGCAGTCCTGCCCAACGGGCGGGCATCCGTTTCCTCGAACCGGCAGCAACGTCCGTTCTTGGCCGCGATCAGCACCTGCTCGCCGCCGTTGGTCAGCACGGCATCCAGCAATTCGTCCCCTTCCCGGACCGTAATGGCATTGATGCCGTTCGCCCGCGGACGGGAGTAGGCCTCCAGGGAGGTTTTCTTCACGATACCCCGCTTGGTCACCAGCATGATATAGGTGCCGTTCACATATTCTTCATCCTTGAGGGAACGGACATTGATGTATGCCTTGATCTTATCATCCGGAATGTTGAGGATGTTCTGGATGGCACGGCCTTTCGAGGCGCGGGATCCCTCGGGAATCTCATATACCTTCAGCCAGTAGCAACGGCCGCTCTGCGTAAAGAAGAGCATGGTGCTGTGCATGTTGGCGACATAGATATGGTCGATGAAATCCTCGTCGCGCGTCGTGCTCCCCTTCATGCCGACACCACCCCGGGCCTGCAGCCGGTATTCGGTCAGCGGGGTCCGCTTGATGTATCCCAGATGGGAAATCGTAATGACCTCGTCATCATCGGCATAGAAATCTTCCGGATTGAACTCGTCGGCGCTCAAGGTAATCTCGGTCCGCCGCTTGTCGGCATACTTGGCCTTGAGTTCCATGGTCTCATCCTTGACAATCTGCAGCTGCATGGCCTCGCTGGAGAGAACCTCGTTGCAGTACGCGATGAACTTGGCCAGTTCGTCGTATTCCGCCTGCAGCTTCTCCCGCTCCAAGCCCGTCAGCTGGCGCAGGCGCATCTCGACAATGGCCGTCGCCTGGACCTCGGTAAATCCGAAGGTCTCCATCAACTGATTCTTGGCCTCATCCACACTCTTGGACGCACGGATGATCCGGATGATCTCATCGATGACATCGATGGCTTTGAGCAATCCTTCGAGGATGTGCGCGCGCTTGCGGGCCTTCTCCAGATCGAATTGCGTGCGCCGGACCACGACCTCGTGGCGGAAGTCCACGAAAACGCGGAGCATGTCCTTGAGCGTCATCGTCATCGGCCGGCCCTTGACCAGGGCGACATTGTTGATGGCGAAGCTGGACTGCAGTTCCGTATACTTGAACAGCGTATTCAGCACGACATTGGCGTTGGAGCCCTGCTTGACCCGGATGATCACGCGGATGCCCTCGCGGGAGGTCTCGTCGTTGATATAGGTGATGCCCTCGATTTTCTTGTCCTCGACCATCTGGCCGATCTTCTCGATCATCGCCCGCTTGTTCACCATGTACGGGATTTCCGTAATGACGATGGTCTCACGGCCGTTTTCAGCCACCTCGATTTCCGTCTTGGCACGGACAACGACACGGCCGCGCCCGGTTTCGTAGGCATCGCGGATTCCCTGGGTTCCCTGGATGATACCACCCGTGGGGAAATCAGGGCCCTTGATGTATTTCATCAATTCTTCCGTCGTAATCTCAGGATTGTCCACATAGGCGCAGATCGCGTCGCACACCTCGCCGAGGTTGTGCGGAGCCATATTGGTCGCCATGCCGACCGCGATACCGGAAGAGCCGTTCAGCAACAGCAGCGGCGCCTTGGTCGGAAGGACCGTCGGTTCCAGCTCCGTATCGTCGAAATTGAGCATGAAATCGACCGTCTGCTTGTCCATGTCCGCCATGACAGATTCGGTGATCTTCTCCAGCTTGGCTTCTGTATATCGCATCGCCGCAACAGGGTCACCGTCCATGGAGCCGAAGTTCCCCTGCCCGTAGACCAGCGGATAACGCTGGTTCCAGTTCTGGGCCAGGCGCGCCATGGCGTCATACACGCTGGAATCGCCGTGGGGATGGTATTTTCCCAGCACTTCACCGACCACCTTCGCGGATTTGCGCGTCTGTCCGGAATAACTCAGGCCGAGGCCGTCCATGCCGAACAGGACGCGACGCTGCACGGGTTTGAGGCCGTCCCGGGCATCCGGCAGGGCGCGGGACACGATGACCGACATGGAGTAGTCGATATAGGCACTCCGCATTTCCTCATCGATGTTGACCTGTTCGATCACGCCGGACAGCCCCTCTTCTTTCTCTTCTTCTCTTCTTATTTCTTCGTTGTCCATCATAAAATGAATTCATTCAATCACCACTTTGGAAGTGGCTATCATAAACATGCAAATTTAAGAAAAAAATCTCAGCCGGACAAATTCCCGGGCATGGAATGGCATCTAGAAGATTTTTATTACATTTGTGCTCTATGGACATCAAGATATCAGACGAACTGAATGGAATTATCAGCTATTCCCGCGAGGAAGCCATGCGGACCGGCAGCTACGGCATCGGCCCCGACCACCTCTTTCTCGGGATCATCCGGCACGTGGACAACCGGGCCTATGAAATCCTGACCGCACTGGACGTCCTTCCCTCGGAGCTGAAGAAATTCATCGACACCCGCATTTTCACCAACGAACATATCCCCTACTCGGAACTGGAACACATCTCCTTCTCCCGGGGAGCACAGAACGTATTGAGTCTCACCATCATGGAAGCGACACGGCAGAAAAGCCGCGAAGCTTCCTCGCAGCATTTGCTGCTGGCGCTCTGCCGGACGACCGGCAGTTACGGCCAGGCCTATCTCCGCAGCATCGGGATCGACTACGGCCGGATTCTGTCCCTGATGGAAAAAGACGGCATGCTTTCCTCCGGCAACGACGGGCAGCAAGAACAAGGGGATGACGGGGATGGAATCGGCGCACGGGAAGATGCGCCCCGCGAGAATGCCAGAATCGACTTGGACGAATTCGGATATGACCTGACCAAAGCGGCCGCCCAGGGCCGTCTGGACCCGGTTGTGGGCCGTGAGAACGAAATCAGCCGCGTGGTTGAAATCCTCGGACGGCGCAAGAAAAACAACCCCATGCTCATCGGTGAGCCCGGGGTCGGGAAGTCCGCCATCGTCGAAGGGATTGCGTTGAAGATCGCTTCCGGAGAGATCTCGCCGGTGCTGGCCAAGAAACGGATCCTGTCCCTGGACATTGCTTCGGTCGTCGCCGGGACGAAATACCGCGGCGATTTTGAGAAACGGCTCAAATCCATCATCAGCGCGGCCACGTCGGACCCGGACCTGATCCTGTTCATCGACGAATTCCACACCATCGTGGGAGCCGGCGGGGCGCAGGGCAGCCTGGACGCGGCCAACATGCTGAAACCCGCCCTTGCACGCGGGGAAATCCAATGCATCGGGGCCACGACGATGGATGAATTCACCAAGATTGTCGAAAAAGACGGCGCCCTGGACCGCCGCTTCCAGAAAATCGTGGTTGAACCGACGGATGTCAAGGAGTCCATCGGAATCCTCGGCAAGCTCCGCCCCAATTACGAAGAATTCCACCATGTCTCCTATACAGACGAAGCGATTGAAGCCTGCGTCCGCCTCACCGACCGCTATATCACGGACAAATCCCTGCCGGACAAGGCCATCGATGCCATGGATGAAGCCGGTTCGATGGTCCGCCTGAAAGGGAAGAAAAACGCAGTCGTGGACGAAGATGACATCGCAGCGGTCGTTTCCAAGATGACCGGGATCCCGGTGACAAAGGTGGCAGAGTCCGAAGGGAACCGGATCATGAAGATGAAAGGACGGCTCCGCGGGCGGATTATCGGCCAGGACCAGGCCATCGACACCGTTGTCGGAGCCATCCAACGCAACCGGGCCGGGCTGAAGGATCCTTCCCGCCCCATCGGCTCGTTCCTTTTCTTCGGTCCGACCGGTGTCGGAAAGACCCAGTTGGCCAAATGCCTGGCAGAATACCTGTTCGATTCGGAAGAAAACATCGTCCGGATCGACATGAGTGAATACATGGAGAAGTTCTCGGTGTCCCGGCTGATCGGCGCGCCTCCCGGCTATGTCGGCTACGAGGAGGGCGGACAACTCAGCGAGCGGGTGCGGCGGAAGCCGTACTGCGTCGTGCTGCTGGACGAAATCGAAAAAGCACACCCGGACATCTTCAACCTGCTGCTGCAAGTCCTGGATGACGGGCGCCTCACGGACAGTGAGGGACGGCTGGTCAGTTTCAAGAATACCATCGTCATCATGACGTCGAATGTGGGCAGCCGGGAAATAGAGGAGTATGGAAAGGGAGTCGGATTCTCGACATCGGGACGAAGCGTCGCCCGCAATCACCAGAGTATCCTGGAAAAAGCCGTCCGGAAAGCCTTCCCCCCCGAGTTCATCAACCGCGTGGACGAAAAGGTGTTTTTCAATGCCCTGACACGGGACGATATCGAGCAAATCATTGACATTGAACTGAAAGGGCTGCGAGAGCGGGCGGAAGAAGCCGGTTATAAACTGACGGTGACGCCTTCGGCGAAGAAATTCATCGCGGATGCCGGCTATGATCCCGCCTTCGGGGCCAGGCCGCTGAAACGCGCCCTGATGAAATATGTGGAAGATCCTGTCTCAGAGTTCATTATCTCGGACCGCGTCCTTCGGAGCAAGAAGAAAGGACCTTCGGAACCCAGGTGGCTGCGTGTAAGCCTGGGCCCGGATAAGGAAAGCACGATGGTCTCCCTGAAGAAAGAAACGGTCGAACCGGTTCCCTCTTAGGAAAGCCCCGGGCCGCCTTTCTTTTAGAAAGAGCGGACATCCGTGATCTCCAGCCCCATCTCTGAAATCATGTCCAGAAGGGTATTGAAGGAGGTTTGGGAAGAGACGACTGAGCTGAGGACATCGAGGTTGTATTCCGTATTTTTCATGACTGATTTGTTTTAACTGTTGCAAAGGTACACCCAGCTTGTGCCAAAACAGTTTACAAGCAAACTTTTTTATAAAAAATTCGTATGGAAAACGAAAGAAGCGTAGACAAATTGTCGCGGTATATCCTGTATACGGCTGCGGCCGCCGTGGTCTGCGCCGCCTGCTGGTATTTCCGAAATGTCCTGGTATACATCATCGTTGCGGCAGTCGTCTCCCTTATCGGCCGCCCGATCAAGAACATGCTCGGCAAAATCCGCATACGCGGGAAATCCCTCCCCGCCGGACTGCTGGCCATCCTGACCCTGATCGTCATTTTCACCGTTTTCCTGGCCCTGATCACCCAGGTCATCCCGATTGTCTCCGGCATTGTGCAGAACGTCTCGACCAATTTCCAGAGCGGAGCGGAACTGGCCTCGCGAGAAGACTTCATGCGGCCCGTCGAACGGCTGAACGAATGGCTGATCAGCATCTTCCCCACGCTGGGGCCGGGATTCAACATCCAGGATAAGTTTTTCAATTTCCTGCGCAACACTTTCAGTCTCTCCTCCGTCTCGTCGGTCATCGGGTCCGTTGCCTCCATCGTGGTCGACTTTGCCATCGGAATCTTTTCCGTCGTGTTCATCTCGTTCTTTTTCATCCGGGATGAACGCCTGTTCCAGAAAATCATCGCAGCCCTGATTCCGGACCGCTACGAAACGGACGCCATCCATGCCATCGGGGACATCGAACACCTGCTGTCCCGGTATTTCGTCGGACTGATCATCGAGGTCCTCGGCGTATCGCTGCTGAATTTCCTCGGATTGCTGCTGGCCGCCCGCCTGAGTTTCCCTGCCGCCATCGGCATCGCCTTCATGACCGGCATCCTCAATGTCATCCCCTATGTGGGACCATGGATCGGGGCCGCGATCGGAACCATTCTCGGGCTGGTCCTGAAATACAGTTCCGCCGTCGCAGTCGGCGCCGCCTTCAATCCGGCCACCGCGTTGATTGTCCTGCTGGCGGTTTTCGTCATCACCCAACTGGTTGACAACTTCTTCTACCAGCCGATGATTTATTCGACGAGCATCAAGGCCAGCCCGCTGGAAATATTCATCGTCCTGCTGGTTGCCGGACACGTCGGGGGCATCGTCGGCATGCTTGTCGCCATCCCCGCCTACACGGTGATCCGTGTGATCGCCAGCCGCTTCTTCTACCATATCAAAGCCATCCGGAGGCTGATTCCCGACAAGGAGGAAGAAGAAGCGAAAATGCATGAAACTGTCATTAAACCAACAGATTAATAACTCATTATGAAAAAAATCATCCTCTTCCTGGCAGCTGTGTTCTGCCTGGGATTAACCCTCAAGGCCGAAAAAGCCTACAAACCTTCCGCCACGTATCAATTCGCAACCAGGGACACCTGCGTCCTCTACATGGATGTCTATAATCCGACGCCGGGCAGCGACCTGACGTTCGAAGGGCATCAGAAGCCCACCATCCTGTTTGTTTTCGGAGGCGGATTCATCGGCGGAGAGCGCTCGGCCGAACGCTATCTTTCCTGGTTCAAACTGCTCAATGATAACGGATACCGGCTGGTTACGATCGATTATCGCCTGGGGCTCAAAGGAATCGCTTTGAAATTCAACTTGTTCCACCTGCTGGACAGCGCCAAGGCTACCAAGCATGCCGTCGACCTGGGTGTCGAAGACGTTTTCTCGGCCGTCAATTACCTGTGCGCCCATGCCAAAGAACTGGGAGTCGATCCGAAGAATATTGTCCTGTCGGGATCTTCCGCCGGTGCAATGATCTCCCTTTCATCCGCTTATGAAATCAGTCGCAAGATGGAAAGCACGAAAGCCCTGCCGAAAGACTTCCAGTTCGCCGGCCTGATTTCCTTTGCCGGAGCCATTGTCACGGACCTGGGGAAACCGGCTTACATCGACGAGCCCTGCCCGCACCTGCTGCTGCACGGAACTGCCGATGAAACAGTCCAGTACAACAAGACCCAGCTGGGAAAATGGGGCATGTTCGGATCGAATGTGCTGGCCGGGATTTTCCGCGAGAAAGGCTACAACTACAACATTATCCGTTACCACCAGCATGCCCACGACATTGCCGACAACTTCGTTCCGACATGGCCCGAGCAGAAGCGCTTCCTTGAAATCAACGTCATGAAAGGAGAGCGCAGGCGGGTGGATACCTGGAGCGACGACCCGACGGTCCCGTCCTGGAAAGCGGCTACCCTCGGAAGCCTGTACGACTAGAAGCAGTTGATTATCAACAAAAAAAGGAGGCTGGCAAGTTGCCAGCCTCCTTTTTTTGTTCCTCTCACCGGAGGGCGACAGAGATTCACTATGCGGTCAGGCGGTCCAGGGCCAGTTCGACCAACTTGCGGACCAAGGCCTGATAATCCGGATTGCTGCTCTTGAGATACCGGTTAGCAATGGCACAGCACACCGTACCGGCCTCATGACCCAGATGCGCAGCCATACCCGCCAGGGCGGAACCTTCCATCTCGAAATTGGTTATCCGGTATCCGTCATATTGGAAGGACTCGAAGTCCGCTATCATGTTCGGCATGGCCAGCGGCAAGCGGATAACCCGGCCCTGAGGGCCATAAAAGCCGCTTGCGGAGATCGTAACGCCTTTTACCGTATCATCGGCGAACCGGTCGATCAGCGTCTGGCCGGCACGGACAAAATACGGAGCAGGGAGGTGGGGATCCCAATGGACGTGTTCCACGAAAGCCTTTTCCATATCCAGCAAAGAGATCTTGTCCCGGTCGGCATACCAGTTCAGCAGGCCGTCACACCCGACGGAAATGTGGGAAAAGATAAAAGAACCCAGCGGGATGTCCGGCTGGACGGCGCCGCATGTGCCGATCCGTAGAATCGTCAGCGTACGGTGCTCGGGCTTCACTTCGCGCGTGGCGAAATCCACATTGGCCAGCGCGTCCAGTTCCGTCATGACAATGTCAATGTTGTCCGTTCCGATCCCGGTCGAAAGGACAGTCAGCCGTTTCCCGTTGTATTTTCCCGTGCAGGAGACAAACTCGCGGGAGGCATGGCGGCATTCAATTTCCGTAAAATATCCGGAAACCAGGGCCACCCGTCCGGGATCCCCCACAAGGATTACAATATCAGCCAATTCCTCCGGTTTCACATGGATGTGAAACGCCGACCCATCCTCATTAATGATCAATTCTGATTCTGCTATTCTCATCTTTATTCGATTATTTAGTGTTACGCATGCGGCCGGATAATCCGCCGCCGAGAATGTCAAATATAGGATTTTATTCCGGGAATTCCTATTTTTGTCCCGGAAAACAAAACCCTGAAAGGATATGTGGCAAAGACCCCAAACTTTTTATCTGGCCATCTCGACCATCCTGATCGCCATCATGTTTTTCGGAATCAAGGCTGTCACGGTCGGCGCTGACGGCACCCCTACCGAAGAATTCAAATATATCACGTATTTCCCCTACCTGGTCCTGCTGATCGTGATCGGAATCCTGAACATCCTGGCACTGACGACATTCAAGGTCCGCATGTTCCAATTCAGGACAGCGGTTCTGGCCGCCCTGGTGACGCTTGCCCTGCAAATCTGGCTGGCCGTCGACTTCTTCTCGACCCACGACACCATGGTGTTCAAGCTTTCCGCCGTATTCCCCGTCATCGCCGTCATCCTGGACGTCATGGCGGCCCGCAGCATCATGGCAGACCAGTTCCTCGTCGACAACGCCGAGCACCTGCGCAAGGCACGCCGCGAACGGCGCAGCAAACGCAAATAGACTCACTTTCAGAAGGGATTTCCCCGCTATTCCGATTGGAACCGCTCGAGTACGTTGGCCACGTAGGTCTTCGTAATCGGGATGGGCGGGATCAGATCATTCTCCAAATCCAGTTCATAGCCGTCCCGCTCCTTCCGCAGCACCTTGACCTTGTCCAGATTGACGATATACTTGCGGTGGCAGCGCACGAGCGGACTCCCCTTGAAACTCTCTTCCACCGTCTTGAGCCGGCAACGGAGCATATACTGCTTCAGTACGTTGTGACTGTCCGTATACCAGACAATGATATAATTGTCATCGGACTCCACATAATACAGGTTGGCCAGGTTGACGGATAGTTTCAGGACGCCGCTGTTGTCGAACAAAGTGATTTTCTGGAGGTCGCTCGGCGCCACGGGGGCATCGGAAACGACATTGCCGTAGTTCATCAGCCGGATGGTGTTGTTCTTGTCGATGAGGGCGAAATACATCCCGGCGATAACATACGGAATAATCAGGGAGACAAAGCAATACACCAACGAATTGAGGAAAACGTCCAGCGCGCTCAAGCCCTCGCCCAGGTCGATGACCCCTTTCTTATCCCCCATCACGGAGAAGAAAGTATACAGCAGGCAGATGACCACGACCTCGGCAATATCCCACAGGATATACTGGAGATAATTCATCGGCCGCCTCCGTGTCTTGTACATCAAGACTTTGCTGAAAATGACAACCAACAGTCCGATGGTGAAAAAAGCCACGGTGTAGGCAAACGCTTCCGATCCGCCCAGCCGGAACCAGGCATTGTGCGAATACGGAATGCTGACCAGCATGAATATGACAGAGAACAGCGCCGTAAACGTTACGGTCGCAATCAGCTGGTACTTGGCACGGAGGAATCCCGGAATCTCCCGGAAAGGTTTCGGCTTTTCCTGCGCCGCCATCAGGTTGTCTGTCTCTGTTCTCATCCTTGCAAAGATAACATTTATTTGGTTTGAATTCTATTTTCCAGCGTGATTTCACCCCATATTCAGCAAATTCACCCTCAAAACCTCACCCTGAATGATAAAAGTTCCGATTCGCCACTTTCTTTTCCGCAAATGGAAAACTACGGTTAATTTCGTATCCGGTGAATCGGGCATTCCCGGTTCCACCGCCACTGAAATAAGCATAGAAATCAGAAAATATGAGAATTATCGGAACTGGAAGTGCTCTTCCGAAAAAGGTCGTCACGAATGCCATGCTCTCGGAATTCCTGGACACAAGTGACGAATGGATCATTCCCCGCACCGGCATCCGCTCCCGCCATGTCATCACGGACGAACGGGTGGAGGACCTCGGAGCGGAGGCTGCCCGCAAGGCACTGGAACAAGCCGGCATGCAACCCGGCGACATCGACTTCTTCATCTGCTCGAATGTCGCGTCGGAATATGTCACCCCGGGAATGAGCTGCATCATTTCAGCCAAGATCGGCCTGAGCTGCCCTTGCATCGACATCAATTGCGCATGTCCGGGTTTCATTTACGCAATGGACATCGCAGAAACATACTATCAGGCCGGGAAAGTGCACAATGTCTTGATTGTCTGCGCAGAAGAGCCCAGCCGGATGACCAGTTGGGATGACCGCTCGACCTGCGTCCTGTTCGGGGACGGAGCCGGAGCCGCCGTACTGACCGAAGGGAACAATATCCGCGGCATCGAACTGCATTCGCAGCCGGACCCGGACAAAATCTGGCAGACGAAGACCCTGGTTCCCACGCCCTTCGTCACCAAAGAGGAAAAAGATGTTCCGCTCCAGATGAAGGGGCGCGAGGTCTTCAAATTCGCGGTCAGCGCGTCCACCCGCGACGTACAATCCCTTTTGAAAAAAGTGGGGATCGAACAGTCGCAGGTAGCGTATTATATGGTTCACCAGGCCAATTTGCGGATCATCGACGCAATCAAACAGTATCTCGGCGAATCGGACGAAAAGTTCCCGACCAATATCGCAGACCATGGGAACTCGTCGTCAGCATCGTGCCCGATCCTGCTGGACGAATGCAACCGGAAAGGCCTCTTCAAAAAAGGAGACATCCTGGTATTCAGCGCCTTCGGTGCCGGACTGCTATCCGCCGTCGCCGTAGTGGAATGGTAGGATTCCTATTTGAAGATTTTTATTAACTTTGTCTTTTAGATACTTAGAAAACAATATCACTTAAACCCAATATTCCACACATGGAAAAAAGAGTAGTAGTCACCGGCATGGGAGTGGTTTCCTCCGTCGGAAATGACGTTCCCTCATTCTGGGACAGCCTGATTCACGGCGTTTGCGGCATCGACTTCATCGATGAATTCCCGACAGAAAACCTCCCGGTCAAATTTGCCGGAAAAATCAAGAATTTCGAACCGGAGCGGTACGGCATGGACAAGCCGTTCACCCGCAAGCAAGACCTGTTCACCCAATATGGAATGGCGGCCGCCTGGCAGGCCATGGAAGACAGCGGACTGGTGGCTGACGGAGAAAACCAGAATATCGATCCCTTCCGCCTCGGCGTCTATGTCGGTTCCGGAATCGGCGGATTCGAGGTCCAGTTCCGCGAGACAGCCAAGATGCTGGAAGATCCTTCCGGCAGGTGGATTTCCCCGCTGTTCATTCCGACCATGATTTCCAATATCGCAGCCGGTCACATTGCCATCAAGCACCATGCAGAAGGCCCCTGCGTCGATATCGTAACGGCTTGCGCCACCTCGACGAATGCCATCGGTGAGGCCCTGCGGGCCATCCGGCACGGCTATGCGGACGCCATCATCACCGGCGGCTGCGAGAATGCCACCATCCCGCTCGGAATCGCCGGATTCGCCAATGTAAAAGCCCTCTCCCTGGCCGAGGACCCGAAATATGCCTCCCTCCCCTTCAATGCCAACCGGAAAGGATTCGTCATGGGAGACGGCGCGGGCATCCTGATCCTCGAGGAGCTGGAACATGCCAAAGCGCGCGGCGCACACATTTACGCCGAGGTCGTCGGATACGGCAACACCTGCGACGCCTACCATGCCACGGCCCCGAGGCCTGACGGCACCACCCAGGCGAAATGCATCGAACTTGCGCTGGCGGAGGCCGGATTCGAAAAAGAGAAAGACTGCCTGTATATCAATGCACACGGAACCGGTACGAAATTGAACGACCTGGCCGAAACGAAAGCCTACAAGATCGCCCTCGGCGACTTCGCCTACAAGGCCCATATCAGTTCCATCAAATCCATGACGGGACACATGTTCGGTGCCGCCGGTGCAGCTGAGGCAATCGCCACGATCCTCGCCCTGAACAACGGCATCATCCCGCCGACAATCAATCTGGACACTCCGGATCCCGAATGCGACCTCGACTATACGCCCAACGTGGCGGTCAAGGCTCCCGTGACCCTGGGCATTTCGGATTCCTTCGGCTTCGGCGGCCACGACGCCTGCGTGGCTTTCCGGAATTATTCGGAATAATCCTTTGCCAAACGTGACTGAAAATAAACCTGAACCATGAATAAAGAAGAGATCAAACATTTCCTTCCCCACCGTGAGCCCATGCTCCTGATCGAGGAAGCGACCATCGATGAGGAAGGTGCCGCCCATTGCACCTACCGCATCAAGGAGGACGAGTTTTTCACCCGCGGACATTTTCCGGGGAATCCGGTCGTTCCGGGCGTCATCCAGTGCGAGATCATGGCACAAAGCTGCGCCATCCTCGTCAAGGATGAGATTCCCGGCAACATGACCCTGTACGCAGGAATGGATAAAATCCGGTTCAAAAACATGGTCCGCCCCGGCGATTTGTGCCAGATAACGGCCAAATTGCTCAACCGCAGGGATTCTCCCACCGGGAAGATTTTCTTCTGCTCGGCGGTCCTGAAAGTGGACGGGAAACTCTGCTGCAAAGGAGAATTGTCGTTTGCTCTCGTACCGAAAGGAGATATTCAGTAAAACCGAACCAACTTCAGCAATATGAGTTTAAGAATCATTGTCTTGGCCAAACAAGTGCCGGACACGCGCAACGTGGGCAAAGACGCCATGACAGCCGAAGGTACGGTCAACCGTGCCGCGCTGCCTGCCATCTTCAACCCGGACGACCTGAATGCGCTTGAACAGGCGCTCAGGATCAAGGAACAGAATCCCGGTTCAACCGTCGGTGTGCTGACCATGGGACCTCCCCGTGCAGGAGAAATCATCCGCCAGGGCCTCTACAGGGGGGCCGACACCGGCTGGCTGCTGACAGACCGGCTCTTCGCCGGAGCCGACACCCTGGCCACTTCCTATGCCCTTGCCACCGCCATCCGTAAAATCGGGCATGTGGACATCGTCCTCGGCGGCCGCCAGGCCATTGACGGAGATACCGCCCAAGTCGGCCCCCAGGTCGCCCAGAAACTGGGACTGAACCAAGTGACGTATGCCGAGGAAATCCTCGACATCCAGAATGGGGTCGCCACCATCCGGCGCCATATTGACGGGGGTGCCGAAACAGTCCGTGTACCGCTGCCGGTGCTGGTCACCGTGAACGGCAGCGCAGCCCCCTGCCGCCCGCAGAACGCCAAACTGGTCATGAAATACAAATACGCTACCTGCCCGATGGAACGCCCCGCTGACGATCCCCGCGCAGACCTGTATGCTTCCCGCCCGTACCTGACACTCAACCAGTGGAGTGTCGCAGATGTGGACGGAGACCCGCAGCAATGCGGCCTGGCCGGCAGCCCGACCAAGGTGAAATCCGTCATGAACATTTCCTTCCAGGCAAAGGAGAGCAAGACCCTCACCAGCTCGGATGCCGACATCGAGGGGGTCATCAAAGAACTGTTGGACGAAAAGATTATCGGTTAGGACTATGGACAATGTATTTGTATATTGCGAGATTGAAGGCACTCTTGTTGCCGAGGTCTCCCAGGAATTGCTGACCAAGGGCCGCAAGCTCGCGGATGAACTCGGCGTCGAACTGCACGCTGTGGCGGCCGGAACCGGAATCCGCGGCCAAGTCGAGTCCCAGATCCTTCCCTATGGTGTCGACAAATTGTTTGTCTTTGACGGAAAAGGCTTGTTCCCCTACACGTCGGCCCCGCATACCGACATCCTTGTCAATTTGTTCCGGGAGGAAAAACCGCAGATCTGCCTGATGGGCGCCACGGTCATCGGCCGTGATCTCGGCCCGCGGGTTTCCTCTTCGCTGACCAGCGGACTGACCGCGGACTGTACCCAATTGGAAATCGGTCCGTACGACGATGTCAAGACCGGGAAACATTACGACAATTTGCTGTACCAGATCCGGCCTGCTTTCGGCGGAAACATCGTGGCCACCATCGTGAATCCGGACCACCGTCCGCAGATGGCGACCGTCCGCTCGGGCGTCATGCAGAAAGCCCTGTACGGCGGAAAAGCCCGTGAAGAAGTGGTCTATCCCGACGTAAACGCGTATGTTTCAGCCGAGTCATACGTCGTCGAAGTCCTTGACCACCATGTAGAAGCTGCCAAACACAACCTCAAAGGCGCCGCCATCGTGGTCGCCGGCGGCTACGGCATGGGAAGCCGGGAAGGATTCGACATGTTGTTCGACCTGGCGAAAGTCCTCCATGCGGAGGTAGGCGCCAGCCGCGCCGCCGTCGATGCCGGTTTCTGCGACGCAGACCGCCAGATCGGCCAGACAGGCATCACGGTCCATCCGAAAGTGTACCTGGCCTGCGGCATCAGCGGTCAGATCCAGCACATCGCCGGCATGCAGGACAGCGGCATCATCATCAGTGTGAACAGCGATCCGGATGCTCCCATCAACAAGATTGCCGACTATGTGATTGTCGGAACGGTCGAGGAAGTCGTCCCGAAACTGATCAAGTATTACAAGCAGAACACGAAGTAAGACCATGGCAAATTACTTTACAGACCATCCCGAAATCGGCTTCCACCTCGAGCACCCGCTCATGAAGCGGATTGTGGAATTGAAAGAGCGCGGTTTCGAAGACAAGAATACTTACGAAGATGCACCGGTCGACTACGATGACTGCATCGAAAATTACCGGCGCCTGATGGACATCACCGGCCAGATTGCCGCTGACATCATCGAACCGAATGCAGAGGAAGTGGACCAGGAAGGCCCGCACCTCGAAAACGGACGCATGAAATATGCCGCCGGCACCGTCCGGAACATGGAGGCTGTCCGCCAGGCCGGTCTGTGGGGCGTGACGATGCCCCGCCGGTATGGCGGTCTGAATGCCCCTGAACTGGTCTTCAGCATGCAGAGCGAAGTGATTTCGGCCGCTGATTCCAGTTTCCAGAACATCTGGAGCCTGCAGAGCTGCGCCGAAACCCTGTATGAGTTCGGCAGCGAAGAGCAGCGGCAGCGCTTCATCCCGCGCATCTGCGCCGGAGAAACCATGTCCATGGACCTGACGGAACCGGACGCCGGCTCTGACCTGCAGCGCGTCATGCTCAAGGCCACCTGGTCCGAAGAAGAAGGCTGCTGGTTATTGAACGGTGTCAAACGCTTCATTACCAACGGGGATTCCGATATCCACCTGGTCCTTGCCCGCAGCGAAGAAGGAACGAAAGACGGGCGCGGCCTGTCCATGTTCATCTACGACAAGCGTCAGGGAGGCGTCAATGTCCGCCACATCGAGCACAAACTCGGCATCCATGGTTCTCCTACCTGTGAGCTGACATACAAGAATGCCCGGGCAGAGCTGTGCGGAAGCACCCGGCTGGGGCTCATCAAGTACGTCATGTCCCTGATGAACGGAGCCCGGCTCGGCATCGCCGCACAAAGTGTCGGCCTGAGCCAGGAAGCCCTGAACGAAGCCGTGAAATACGCCGCAGAAAGGGCCCAGTTCGGCCAGACGATCAATCACTTCCCCGGCGTCTACGACATGCTCAGCCGGATGAAGGCCAAACTCGACGCCGGCCGTTCCCTGCTCTACCAGACGGCGCGTTATGTGGACATTTACAAGAGTCTGGAGGATATCCAGCGCGACCGCAAACTCGAGCCGGAAGAGCGGGCCGAGCTGAAGCAATACAGCCGCCTGGCCGATGCTTTCACGCCGATTTGCAAGGGAATGAATTCCGAATACGCGAACCAGAACGCCTACGATGCGATTTCTGTCCACGGGGGTTCCGGATTCATCATGGAATACAAGAGCCAGCGCCTGTACCGGGATGCCCGCATCTTCTCCATCTACGAGGGAACGACGCAGCTCCAGGTCGTAGCGGCCATCCGCTACATCACCAACGGTACCTACCTCAGCATCATCAAGGAGATGCTCGCCGAGGAATGCGCCCCGGAATTCCAAGCGCTGAAAGACCGGATCGTTCCGCTCGTGGACCTGTATGAACAGGCCCTCACGCACGTCAAGGAAGCCGGTTCGCAGGAAATGACAGACTTCCTGGCCCGCCGCCTGTATGAAATCACCGCCGACATCCTCATGTCCCTGCTCATCATCGCCGATGCGAGCCGCAATGCGGAACTCTTCGGCAAGAGCGCCCATGTGTATGTCCGGATGGCAGAGGCAGAGGTAGCCGCCCACGCAGCCTACATCAGCCATTTCAAGGAGGAAGACCTGCCGCACTTCCGCGTCGCGGAATAACCGGAAAGGATCATAAAAAAGGGGCTGACCTTTTGGGGGTCAGCCCTTTTTTTATTTCCCGATCCGCACTACTGATGGTCGGCGAAGCGTTTCCAGGCCAGTTCTTCCCATTTCGTCCCGGGACGTCCGTAATTGGCATACGGATAAATGCTGATGCCGCCGCGCGGGGTGAAAAGCCCTGTCACTTCAATGTATTTCGGATCCATCAGGGCGATGAGGTCCTTCATGATCTTGTTGACACAGTCCTCATGGAAATCCCCATGATTGCGGAAACTGAACAGATACAGCTTCAGGCTCTTGCTCTCGACCATCCGGACATCCGGGACATAGCTGATCCGGATTTCCGCAAAGTCCGGCTGGCCGGTAATCGGACAGAGCGACGTGAATTCGGGGCAGTTGAAGCGTACCCAATAATCATTGCCTTGATGCTGGTTTTCAAATGTTTCCAGTAGACCCGGATTGTAATCGAACGTATACCCGGTCTTTTTGCCCAGTGACTGCAGGCCTTCTTCTTTCCTTTCCATAACGCTTTTTACTTAAATATCCGCAACCTTGAACGGGTTGTATGAAATACCCGTATCGTACGTATCCACCCCTTCTATCCGCTTGAGGGCTTTCACGAAGTGCGCCGTCACCGGAAGAATGACAATTTCGTACACCACCTTGAAGGTCACCTGCGCCAGCATCATCCCCAGCAGGGCCTTCCACTCGGCCCCCCAGAAAGCAATGGGCATGAAAATCAAAGAGTCCAGGCTCTCTCCGGCCAAGGACGACAAAACGGCCCGGAGCGAAAAAAACCGCCCCGAGGAGGCCACTTTCATCCGGCTCATGACAAAGGCATTCAGCGTGGAGCCCGCCAGGAACGCAGCCAGGGAGGCCAGCGCGACACGGGGAGCCATGCTGAACATGTAATTGAAGTGCGGAGCCCCGTCCCAGAACGATGCGGCCGGCAGCCAGACAATCAACTGCCCGACCAGGACCACGAAAAAGTTCATCGCAAAAGCCGTCCAGATGACCAGACGCGCCTTGCGATATCCCCAGACTTCCGCAAAACAATCGTTGAGAATGTACGAAACCGGAAAAATCAGGACCGCTCCCGGGAGCGTAATGCTGCCAAAGGCAATCACCTTGGTAGCGAACAGGTTGGATGCAATCAGGCAGACCGTGAAGACTACTGCCATCAGCATGAACACAACAGATACTTTTTTATTCATTCCTTGTTTTTTAAGTGGTTAACAAGCACACTGTAGATCGGATCAGTCACCGGCCTCCTTGAGGCGTTCGGCGTTCTCCGCGATTTGAAGTTGATCGATACATTCCTGGATGTCCCCATCCATGAAAACCGGCAGGTTGTACATGGTCCAGTTGATCCGATGGTCCGTCACGCGGGACTGCGGATAATTATAGGTACGGATCTTAGCGGAACGGTCCCCGGTCGAAACCATGGTCTTGCGCTTGGCCGCGATGCCATCCAGGTATTTCTGGTGCTCCATGTTGTACAGACGGGTACGGAGCTCCTCCAGGGCACGGTCGAAATTCTTCAGCTGGGAACGCTCTTCCTGGCACTGGACGACGATGCCGGAAGGGATATGGGTCAGGCGGACAGCCGAATACGTCGTATTGACACCCTGCCCACCGGGACCGGAAGAACAGTATGTATCTTTCCGGATGTCGTTCATATCCAGCTCGATATCGAATTCGCCCGCCTCCGGGAAAACGGCTACGGACGCCGCGGAAGTCTGGATCCGGCCCTGCGTTTCCGTCTGCGGGACACGCTGCACACGGTGAACGCCGGATTCATATTTCATGACACCGTACACGCCGTCAGTAGACGACGAAAGCTTGAAGACAATTTGCTTGAAACCGCCCGAAGTTCCGGGGGCCTGGTCCATCACCTCCAACTTCCATCCCTTGCTCTCGGCGAACTTGGAATACATCCGGAACAAGTCTCCGGCAAAGATGGCGGCCTCATCACCACCGGTACCACCGCGGATCTCAACCATGGCATTCTTGCCGTCATCCGGATCCGCAGGAATCAGCAACAACTTGATTTCCTGCTCCATCTGCGGAAGCTTCGGCTCAATTTCCGAGATTTCCTCACGGGCCATGTCGCGCAATTCCTCGTCCTTTTCATTGACCAGGATATCCTTGGCGGAAGCGAGATCCTCCACCATCTTCTTGTAACGGAGCCCTGCCGCGATAATCGGCTGCAACTCCTTGTAATCCTTGTTCAGCTGCACATAGCGCTTCATATCCGACATGACGGCCGGATCGGAAAGCTGCTCCTGCAGGGATTTAAATTTATCCTGAAGGCTGAGTACCTTCTCAAGCAACGTATTGTTTTCTGCCATGATTAAATCTTCTTTATATAGCACCGCCGGCGCATGAACAGCTCATTCTCGTACTTCGACCACACATTCACGGCGCTGTTGTTCTCAATCTGCGGATTCGCGATCGCCCAATGCGTTCCGTACTGGATGCAACGCCGGGACATGGCGCAGTGATACACCGCCGAGACCCCTTTGTTCTGCCACTGGGGAACCGCACCGTTGATCATCATGTCCACCGTATCCAGGTTGCGGATCGCCCGCAGGAGATGCCACCATCCGAAGGGGAACAACCTCCCGCGTGCCTTCTGCAGGGCCGGAGAAATGGTCGGGAAACAGATGCCGAAGGCGACCAGTTCATCGTTCTCGTCCATGATGATCACGCTGGTCTTGTCACTGAGGAAGGGCATGACCGAGGCGGCCTCTTCGTCAATTTCCTCGTCCGTGAACGGAATGAAATTATAGACGGACTCCGCGAAACTTTCGTTGTACACATCGAAGAAATGACGGACTAACTTCTTGTCCTTCTTGAGCTTCTCGATGCTTCCCTCGTGCAGGTTGTAGCGCTTCCCGAGCAAGTCCGCGATCCGGGTCACCTTCTCCGGAAGGGGCTGGTCCGCACGCATCTTGTACTGCAGCCAGTCGCATTCCTTCTCGTACCCCAATGCGGTTACCAAGTCATTGTAATACGGGAAATTATACAAACAGTTGAAGGGCGGGATATTGTCGAAGCCTTCCACCAGCATTCCCTGTTTGCCCAGGGTATTGTAGTAGAGCGGCCCATGAATCTCGTCCATGCCGTTTTCCCGAGCCCACTGCTCGGCCGTATCCAGCAGCAATCGGGCGACCTCCAGGTCGTTGATCGTGTCGAACCAGCCGAAACGGGCGCGTTTTTTCCCGTACCGCTCGTTATAGCGGGGATTGATCATCCCGCAGATCCGCCCGACAACCGTACGGCCCTCCCAGGCCAGCCACATCTTCCGCGTACAATACTTGAGCGTTGAAACCTTGGTCAGCGACTTGACCTGGTCGGAATGCAACGCCGGGACATACTGCGGACAATCCCGATACAGTTTATCCGGAAATCCGATGAATTTCCGGAGATCGCGACGGGTTGTCACTTCTGTGATCGTATAACGGGCCATGCTCAATCTGCGTTCAGAAAAGTTTGCAAATATACGAATAAATCTTTACAAAAAGCTTTTTTACAACCCCTTCGCCTTGCCCTCGTCCCAGATGGCGTCCATTTCAGCCAGCGTCATGTCATGCAGGTCCCTCCCCTGGCGGATGGTATGCTCCTCCAGATAGGTGAACCGCCGGCGGAATTTCTCGCAGGCAAGGCTGAGTGCCGTATCCGGATTCAACCCGTACAGGCGGGCGGCATTGACCGTCGCGAACATGAAGTCTCCCAGCTCCTCGACAGCCCGGGAATAAGCGGCTTTGAATTCTTCCGACGAATCGGCGGACGGCGCTCCGACAGACTTGTCGGCACTGCCGGCGGCAGCATCCATCGCATCCAATTCCACCTGCAATTCTCCCATCTCCTCGCGGACCTTGTCCCAAACCTGGGATTTTTCCTCCCAGTCAAATCCGACACCGCGGGCCTTATCCTGCATGGAAAACGCTTTCAGGATGGGCGGGAGAGAATCCGGAATCCCCGAAAGAACCCTGCGGTTTCCTCCTTTTTCCTTGGTTTTCAGCATTTCCCAATTCTCGGACACCTCAGTGGCATCGGCAGCCTTCTTGTCCGAGAAAACATGCGGATGGCGGAAAACCATCTTCTCGCAGACCCGGTCCAGGACATCGCCGATGTCGTATTTCCCTTCCTCCTGGGCAATCTTGGAATAAAAGACAATGTGCAGCAGTAGGTCTCCCAACTCCTTCTCAATCTCTTTATCCGCCTTCTTCAGGACGGCGTCGCTGAGTTCATAAGTCTCTTCCAGGGTCATGGGGCGCAACGTATCGATGGTTTGCGCCGCGTTCCACGGGCACTCCGCCCGCAGCCGGTCCATGATATCCAACAAACGGCCGAACCGTTCCATTTTTTCCTCTCTCGTATGCATGCTGCTTTTACAGGAAGCCTTGTCTTCCTGAATGTGCAAAGGTAAGAATAAATCACTATCTTTGCCGCGAAACTTCGAGAAGCTATGAGAGAAATCCATTTCGTATCGGCCGACGAGGCCGTCAAAGTGGTCAAATCCCATGACCATATCCACCTGAGCAGCGTGGCCAGCGTACCCCACATCCTCATCCAGGCCCTGTGCCGCCGGGCTGATGCCGGGGAGATTGAGGACGTCCGGTTCCATCATTTCCATACCGAAGGACCTGCCCCCTATTCCGAAGAACGCTACAACGGCATTTTCTTCGACCAGGGCTTCTTCATCGGGCCGAATGTACGCGCCAACGTCAACACGGGTTATGCCGACTACCTCCCCGTCCACCTGGGTGAATCCCAGAAACTGTACCGGAGCGGCGCCCTGCGGTGCGACGTGGCCATGGTCCAGGTATCCCTGCCCGACGAAAACGGCATGGTCTCCCTGGGAACCTCCGTCGACTGCTCTCTCGCTGCCATCGAAATGGCCGGACACGCGATCGGAGTCGTGAACAAGCACGTGCCCTTCGCCTACGGCGACTTGGTCTCCCTGGACGCGTTCGATTTCCTAGTACAAGATGATACGCCGCTGGTAACCAAGGATTTCGCCGAACCGACGCCCACCGAAGTCCTCATCGGGAAAAACTGCGCGGAACTGGTCCCGGACGGAGCCTGCATCCAGATGGGTATCGGTGCGCTCCCCAACGCCCTCGCCGCCCAACTGGTGAATCACAAGAATATCGGGGTCCATACCGAAATGTTCGCCGACGGGATCCTGCGCCTCATCCAGAAAGGGGTTGTCAACGGGGCGAACAAGAAAATCGACACAGGAAAGGTTGTGGCTTCTTTCCTCCTCGGATCCGACGATGTCTACAACTTCATCGACCACAACCCGGATGTCCTGATGAAAGACATCAAATACACCAACGATCCGTGGATCATTGCGCAGAATCCCTGCATGATGGCCATCAATTCCGCCACGGAAGTGGATCTGACCGGCCAGATCAGCGCCGACTCGATCGGGACGCGGATCTTCTCCGGGACGGGCGGCCAATTGGATTTTGTCAAGGGAGCCATCCTATCGGAAGGCGGCCGCTCCGTCACCGCGTTCGCTTCCCGGACCAACAAGGGCAAGAACAAGATCGTTCCGGTGCTGAACGAAGGTGCCGGCGTCGTCACGCCCCGGGCGGACGCCCACTGGATTGTCACGGAATACGGAGCGGTGGACCTGTATGGCAAGTCCCTGCAGGAACGGGCGAAATTGCTGATCAGCATCGCGCATCCGGACGACCGGGAAATGCTCGACCGCGCCGCATTCGAACGCTTCGGTCCTCATTATCACAACTTCAGCATCTAGAAAGCATGCCATTCCATCGCTTTCCAAGGAGGGCCCGCCCACTTTGGAAAGCTTTTTGCATATTGCGAAACCAAATCTTATCCATGCCATGAAAAAGAAACTATTTGCCCTGTTGATCCCAGCTCTCCTGGCCTGCCTCTGGGGCTGTGACCGGGATGGATTCGGCAGAAGGACCCACGACAACAACGAAGAAGAAAAAAAGGATCCGGCAGAACAGTTCTCCCTGAACCGCAATTGGGCCATCTCCTATGACGGCCGTTCAGAAATCACGGAGGACGGGATTGCTGCGGATGTCGAAAACATTACCTTGAAAAGCACGGATGAACAAACCTATTATCTGGATGTCATCTCGGCTTATTCCTTCAAGGAAGATTATGGCAGTTCCCTCCAGGATTATTTCAACGCGGAACTCCAAATGCTGAAAGAAAACGCAGAACAGGAAAAATGCCGTGTCGCAGACTTACTGGACCACGGAAATGTCAGCTATTCTTTCGACCGGCTTGAATCCGGAGACTGGATCGCTTTCGCCATCGGCATCGGTTCATCCGGAGCGCTTTCCGGCGACTACGCGCGCCTGGATTTCACAATCCAGGAAGAAACCCCGACGGACGCCTACAATGCCTGGCTCGGCACCTGGAAGGTGACCGGGAAAGACAAGAACGGGAAAGAGCGGGCATACGACCTGAAAATATCCCGGGAAGATGCCAATTTCATGTATCTCGTCAAAGGCTGGGAATGCGGGAAGGACGGAGCCAAAGACGCTGAGGACCTGGACTTTATCGCCATGTTCAACCGCTGGACGGGAAGCCTGTACGTCAACGGCCAGTTCATCCGCTGGTTCCAGGACAACAACATCTACTATGACACCTGGCTCTGCGGACACTTCTATTATGACGGAAATAAATACGAGAAAGATTATTACTTCCTCAATGATACGGTTACCCTGGGAGAGGCCATTCTTTCCGCAGATGGGGAAAAGGCAGAAATGGACGGATGTCAAATCTCTGTGTACATGGATGATACGGAAATCTGGACCACGACTTTCGCCGCCATGCAGTACATCGACATCCCGGACAGCGACAAGGCCGACCCGCTGGTTTATGCCGAAACGGTCCCGCTCTTCCCGCTGCAGATGACCCTGTCTTCCCGGGAAACCAAAGCCGGAGGCGAAGTGCCGTCCCTCCGCCGGGAGGCTCCCGCAAAAGCAGTCCGTCATGAAGCCGTACCGGCGCAAAGCCGCTCGCGCATCACCTCCCTGCATGCCGTGCGCAGCAGGAGACCGCAATAGCATCTACAGAAAAAGACTCGTTTACCGGCCCAGGCGCATGCGGGCCTATGGAATGACTCCTGCAGGAGACTGTTTCTCCTTCAGGAGTTCTTTCATTTTCTCCATGTACGGACTGACATGGCGATAGAAAAGAGAATAACCGGCACACAAGGCATTCAACCCCGTTTCGCCGGATTCCGTCCGGTTGAACCGATGCTTGGGACATTCCCCGTTGCAGGCGAAGAACCATTCGCAACGCCGGCATTTGGCAGGGAGCGCATTGCGCTTGTCAATCCCGAACTTCACCTGCGCGTCCGACGTCATCATGCCCTTGATGCTGTCTGTCAACACATTCCCCAGCCGGTAACGGGGATAGACAAAATGGTCGCACGGATACAGGTCCCCATTGTGTTCGATGATGGCATTCCCGCCGCAGGTTTCCCCGAAGACACAGGTCCCAGGCATCTGGCCGCACCAGCGAGCCAGCGTCGCATCAAACTGATTGACAAAATATTGGCCGACATCACCGACCACCCAGTCATCGAAAATATCGCAGAGGAATTTTCCGAAAGCGACATCGCTGACGGACCACCGGGCAATGACCGCCCCCTCCGTAGAAGGATCCACGATGAAAGGACGGGCCGTCTTGCGGACCTTGCCGTCCGCGCCAACCGGATATTTTACATGCTCCACGACCGGCATGAGTTGCATGTAGTGGCTCCCGATGGACTTGAGGAAACGGTACACCTCCCGGCCGCGTCCTTCGCTGGCCTTGTTGACTGTGGACATGGTATTGAACGGAGCGCCCGCGCGCTGGAGCGCCCGGATCCCGCGCAGGACTTTGCTGAAAGTCGGCGCCCCGCCCTTGTCCCGCCGGTATTTATCGTGGATATCCTGCGGCCCGTCAATGGAAATACCTGTCAGGAAACCGTTTGCGGCCAGGAAATCCGCCCACTCATCCGTCAGGAGCGTCCCGTTGGTCTGAATCGTGTTGTGGATCACCTTCCCGTCGGCATACTCCCGCTCGAATTCCAGGGCTTTCCGATAGAAATCCAGCCCCAGGACAAGCGGCTCGCCGCCATGCCAGTTGAATGTCACCTCCGGCACCTCATTCGCCTGGATATAATCCCGGACGACCCGCTCGAGCATTTCCAGGGACATGCGGGGCTCTTTCCCTCCGTAAATCTCCGACTTATCCAGATAGTAGCAGTAATTGCAGTCCAGATTGCACAACGAACCCGCCGGCTTGATCATGATATTGAAAGCCAGCGGGCCGGAAAGACGTACGGCATCCTGCAGGGTCAGGGTGTCGGAATACATAGGCTTATCCTAATCTTTCGCGCAGGACGGCACCTTGCTCTTCATAACCGGGTTTGCCCAACAGGGCGAACATGTTCTTCTTGTACGCCTCGACACCGGGCTGGTTGAACGGATTGACACCGAGCAAGTATGCACTGACCCCGCAGGCGAACTCGAAGAAATAGAACAGGCCGCCGAGGTTGAACGCATCGATCCGCTCCACGGAGACTTCGATCTGCGGGACACCACCGTCAATGTGCGCCAGCTTCGTTCCGAGCATGGCCATGGCATTGCAATGCTCCACCCGCCTGCCGGCGAGATAATTGAGCTGGTCGAGGTTCTGGCTGTCCAGCCCGATCGTCACCTCGCGGTTGCTGTTTTCGACATTTACGACCGTCTCGAAGAGGATCCGGTTGCCATCCTGGATGAACTGTCCCATGGAATGGAGATCCGTCGTGAAATTGACAGAAGCCGGGAAAATCCCCTTTCCGTCCTTGCCCTCGGATTCGCCGTAAAGCTGCTTCCACCACTCTCCCAGATACTGGAACTTCGGATTGTAGGACACCAGGATTTCGATGGTCTTGCCATATTCCTTGTAAAGGAGATTCCGCATGGCGGCATACTTCACGGCCGGATTTTCCATGCTCCGGTCCTGGAGGGCGAGTTGCATTTCACGGGCGCCTTCCAGCATCCGGCGGACATCGAATCCCGCCAGCAGGATCGGAAGCAGGCCGACCGGGGTCAGGACGGAAAAACGGCCGCCCACATTGTCCGGAACGACAAAGGTCTTGTATCCTTCCTGGGTAGCAAGAGTCTTCAGGGCCCCTTTCTTCGCATCCGTGATGGCGATAATGCGCTCCGCCGCATCGGCGTAACGCTGCTCGATTGCCTGCTTGACCACACGGAAGGCCACGGCCGGTTCCGTCGTCGTCCCCGACTTGGAGATGACGATGCAAGCCGTGTTGCGCCCGGCGACCAGATCCATCAGTTCGGCCAGGTATTCTTCGGAAAGGCTGTTCCCGGCGAAGACGACGGCCGGTGCATCCTTTTTCCCGCCCATCAAAGAGGCGAAACTGTGCGAAAGCGCTTCGATGGCGCAGCGGGCACCCAGATAGGAGCCGCCGATGCCGATGACCACGACCAGGTCGATTCCCTTGAATTTCCAATCGTCGCGGATGGCTTCGAACTCGGCGATCAGACTGTCAGGCACTTGCGAAGGCAGTGTTTTCCAGCCCAGGAAGTCGTTCCCGGCACCGTTTCCTCCCATGAGGGTATCAAATGCGGCCAGCGCATCCGTGGATATTGCATCATAAGCAGCCTGCGAAACAAAAGAGCTGCATCCGGATAAATTAACTTTTACCATATTGTTTGTTTTATCAAGTTTCCAAAAATGTTTGTCACGCAAAAATAACCTTTTTTAAAAGAATTATGAATATCTTTGTAAGGATAAAGACAACATTAAACGATTCAATATGGTACCGTTTTCCAAAAAAATCACTTGGCTCGTCCTGGCAGCCCTGATGGTCATGCCGCTCACCCTCTCTGCACAGAAAAAAGTTCAGATCACCGCACACCGGGGCTATTGGAAATCTGAAAAGACGAAAGATGCCGAAAACAGCATCGCCTCGCTCAAACTTGCTCAGAAAGAAAAGCTCTGGGGCAGCGAGTTCGACGTCCACCTCACCGCGGACAACGTCATTGTCGTCAACCATAACGGCGATATCGAAGGCATCAAGATCCACGAGAATCCTTTTTCGGCATTCAAGGATATCCGCCTGAAAAACGGGGAGAAAGTTCCCACGCTGGACAGCTACCTCAAGCAAGGGGCAAAGAGCAATACGGTCCTCGTCCTGGAAATCAAGTCGCAGGACAATGATGCGCGCAGCATCCAGCTGGCAGATCTGTGCATCCAGAAACTGATCGACCACAAGCTGTATGACCCTTCCCGCGTGATATTCATCTCCTTCAGCCTCGCCGCCTGCAAGCACCTGGCGGTCGTCGCACCGGAATTCACGAACCAGTACCTGAACGGAGAGCTCTCTCCGGACCAGCTCAAGGAATTTGGGATCAACGGATTGGATTACAACACAAAGGTTTTCAAGAAGCATCCCGAATGGGTTTCCCGCGCGCATGAGCTCGGGATGTCCGTCAACGTCTGGACCGTCAACAAGGAAGAGGATATCAAGCAGATGATCGAATTGGGCGTGGACTGCATCACGACCAACGAACCGTTGCTCGTCCGGAAACTCCTGAACGGCAACGAGATAAAGTCTAAATAAGGTCTTTTTTCTGCCTTTCGTAAGCGAGTGTGCGCGGGTCTTCGGCCTGCGCACATTTTTTATCGTACTCCCGGTCCCACTCCCGGTACCATTCCATTTTCGGATCTTCGAACAGGGTCATCTGTTCGAATTCCTCCCGGGTCAGTTTGGACAGTCCCATCCCGACTTGACGGATGGGAGTTTTTCCGTCCCAGAGTTCCGCCAGCATCCGGCGGGCCTGGTTCAGGATCACCGCAGTCACATCCGTCGGCCGGAAAAGCGTCCCTTGTTTCTGCACGACGGTGAAATCGCGGTATTTGATGAAGACCGAAACGCAGGTCGCCCGGACCCCGTCCTTGCGGATCCGGTGGGCGACGATACAGGCGACCTGGAACAGGTAACGGTCCAACTGCACCGGATCGGTCACATCCTTCTCGAACGTCCGTTCCGCACTGTAGCTTTTGGCCTCCGCCGTCTCCGTCTCGACAGGACTCTCGTCCCGGCCATGGGCATGTTCCGACAGGGAACGGGCGGCATGCAGTCCGACCAGCCGGGCCAGCGACCCTATATCCGCATTGGCGATATCCCCCACGGTTTCAATCCCGTAGGCACGCAGCCGCTCTTCTGTTTTCTTGCCGACCCACAGCAGGTCACGTACCGGAAGCGGCCACATTTTCCGGGGCACTTCCTCGGGCCATAACGTATGGACGCGGTCCGGTTTCTCGAAATCGGACGCCATCTTGGCCAGCAGTTTATTGGAAGAGACGCCGACATTCACCGTGAACCCGAGCGTGTCCCGGATCTGGTCTTTCAGCCTGCAGGCAACCTGGACCGGATCCGCCCCGAACAGCCGGAACGTCATGTCCAGGAAACATTCATCAACCGAAAACTGCTGCAAAACAGGAGAATAGCTTCGGCAAATCGAAATGAAGGCCTGCGAACACTCCTTGTACCACGCCCAGTCGCTCCGGACAATCAGCAGGTCCGGACACTTGCGCAAAGCCATCGAAACCGGATCCGCCGTCCGGATTCCCAGGCGCGCGGCCGGAATGGATTTGGCTGTCACGATGCTCCGCCGGTCGGACGGATCCCCGGACACGACAGAAGGAATCAGCCGGATATCCGGTTCCCCGCGGGACACCATCTTGACGGCCGTCCAGGAAAGGAAGGCGGAGTTGACATCGATATGGAAAATCACGCGCTGCATCGATATTATCGGGGGCCAAACGGAGCCGAATACCGAAGTTAAGAAAAAATAAACAGCTTGAAGGCATTTTTCAAGATATTATTGTATCTTTGCAGGCGCAAATGGGGTATTAGCTCAGTTGGTAGAGCGCCAGGTTCGCAATCTGGAGGTCAGGGGTTCGACCCCCCTATGCTCCACCGAAGCATCTGATTTTACTGAATCAGATGCTTTTTTTATTGCAAATCAATAAAACTCTCAATCAGAAATAAAGCAAAACAAGTCATTAATCTTGACTGAATTATACAAGGCTACAAAATTGGTTTAACTATTTATTTTACAATCAATTATGAGAGCCACAAGTAGCCTACAATTCTATTGCAGACAATCAAAAGCAGCAAAGAACGGATTAGCACCGATTGAACTAAGCATTATTATCAATCAGAAAAGGTGTTTCATCAATCTTCCAAGAAAGGAATATCCACAAGATTTCAAGAAAGCCATAACCACAAGAAAGAACAATGACATCAAGGATTATCTGAATGAGGTAAGAAACCAATTCAATCAGATAATGACGGATATGATGCATAACGGTATTCCCCTTACATCAGAATCCCTTAGGGAATATTTCAAGAGCGGTGGTGTTAAGCCTTATACGGTAGAAGACTTATGGAATGATTATCTGAATATCTTGGAAAAGAGGGTTGGCACTACTATGGACAAAATGACCTATGCCAAATACATTTCTGCAAGGAATATCTTCTATTCTTTCATTGATAAGCATTCAGAAGTAACTTCAATCACTCCTGCCTTAATACAGACTATTTTGGCAACATTACAGTCAAAGTATAAGGAATCTTCCATCTGTTCCATTATGACCAAAATAAAGACCGTTATAATCTTCGCAAAGGATAATGGAAAAATTCAGATTAATCCCTTTCAGAACATAAAATACAGTAAGGGAAAAATGAAATAGAATACTTGACAGAGGAAGAAATATCACTCTTGGTAAACAAACATTTTGATATAGAAAGATTGGAGAAAGTAAGAGATTTGGCAGTATTCCAAATATGCAGTGGAATGGCTTATATTGATACACAGAACTTGAAACCCGAAGATGTACACTTTGAAGAAGACGGTACTTGTTATATCTATAAAGGTAGAAAGAAAACAGGTGTTGAATATACTGCCGTTGTTTTCCCTGAGGGAGCGGAAATATTAAAGAAATATAATTTTGTTCTTCCTTCAATATCCAATCAGAAAGGCAACGCATACTTAAAGGAAATACAAACCCTTTGTGGAATAAAGAAAACCCTTCATTTTCATCTGTTCAGAAAAACCTATGGTACAAGATTGTTAAATAGAGGTGTACGACTTGAAACAGTATCAAAATGCCTTGGCCACAGTAATACACAGATTACACAAGCAGCCTATTCAAAACTTCTGAAAACAACAATCATAGATGAAGTAAAAAAGGTATTCTAAAAAATATTTCATTTACAATAACCGCACAATCCGTTATATTAAAAAAAATAGTATAACGGATTATTTTTTTGTTTTTTCGTACTATTTATATTAAAAAATAAAATAATAATAAATGTTTCGGGGACAGGATCCCGGGATCATACTTCACATTTTTGAAAGGGAGGTAGTACTCCAGATAGGAGGTGTCGTCCATGGAAACGGGGGACGGCTTTCCCGGCTGGGCGAAGAGGCTGTTTACGGAGACAAGCGCGAGAAGCGCCACGGGGAGGAATCGTTTCATACGGAAGGGCATTTTTACAAATATAGGAAAAAATCGCGTGGCTCGTTTTCATTTGCAATTATTAGATTAATTACCTAGATTTGTTATCAGTAACTGTGTTATGGTGTAGTGTGCTGCACTCATCGGGTTTTTCCTCAAAGTGATGCTTATGAAACGAGTTTTCCTGTTGATGCTGATGACGCTGACCTTCGCCGGCATGGCCGGAACGGTCGGCCCCGTGGCCGCGAAAGGTCCGAAAAAGGTCGAACTGAAAAAAGAGGGCGAGCGCTGGCAGATGTATGTGGACGGCCAGCCCTTCTTCATGAAAGGGGCGAGCATTTATCCCGTCCCGCCCCAGAACCAGACCTTTTACACGAATATCGCCAACTACGGCGCCAATACCGTCAGGACCTTCCGGACGTACCTGGACTCAGGGGAAATCCTCGACAACTGTGAGAGGCTGGGACTGATGGTCCAGCTTGGGCTCAACTTCCGGGCCATCCGTTCGGGCTATTACAAGGACGACCCGGACGCCGCCCTCGCGAAGCAAGAGGAGGAAATTCTCGCTGTGGTGGAGTCATTCAAGGACCATCCGGCCGTCCTCAGCTGGGGTATCGGCAATGAGATCGACATCAAGTACCATACGGATTCCCTGATCCTCAAGTATTATGAGTCCATCGAGCGGATCGCCCGGAAGATCCATGAGATCGATCCGAACCATCCCGTCACCACCTCCGTGCTGGACAATTACAGCGACCTGCGGAAGCATGCCCTGAAGGATATCTGCAAGTCCCTGGACTTCTTTTCGTACAACGCCTACCGCAAACCGGGCGGCGTCTTCCTGATTCCGGATCGGCTGGATGCCTATGGATGGGAGAAGGCGTTCATCACCACGGAATTCGGACCGGAAGGGTATTGGCACCATGATAGGCTGGGAGAACGGAGATATTCGGACTGGAACGCCGTCCTCGATTATACCAGCACGGAGAAGGAGGCGATCTACGACAACTGTCTGACGAAAGCGGAAGCGGACCCCCGCTGTGTCGGTGCACTCGCCTTCCTCTGGGGGAATGAAACCCAGACGATTGCCGAGGTCAAGGAATGGCATTCCCTGCTGGCACTCAACGGATACACCTACGGAGCTGTCGACATGTTGCAGAAGCATTGGACCGGCCATCTGCCCCTTGCCCGCGCGCCCCGGATCGAGAGCCGGGACGATATCAAAATGAACGGGAAAGTGGCCACGGACTGGATCCGTGTCCGGGCCGGATCCAGGAATGTCGGCACCGTGAAGGTCGGCAATCCCGCCCATGTCAAACTCCGTTACCACTGGAGGATCATCGCCGACGGGTCCAGCCGCCATGACAACCGGTTCCCTGACGGAATCGAGGGCCTGATCGAAGACAACGGCGGCAAAAAGGTCCATTTCGCCGCACCCTACACTCCCGGCGCCTACCGGCTTTTCATCCATGTCTATGACGACGTGAACCGAAAGGCCGCCTACGCCAGCATCCCTTTCCTGGTGGAATAGGCTAGATGTCCGAAGACAATTTGAAGACGACGGGACGGCGGATGGTGATGGCGGTGTTGCCGCGGCAGGTGTACAGGACGTACATCGAAAATCAAAGGTCTTACTGTTAATGGTCTTCCTGAAACAAGAGGTAGAAAACCAAAGGATAAGAAAATTGAAGATTAATACGTAGTTGCAGCCTTGTTGACAAGATAGGATTAAAAAGACTTGTTAATCAGATGCTTTATTAGAGGGGTTCGACCCCCCTATGCTCCACAAAGGGACGACTGATAAGTGATTATTGGTCGTCTTTTTTTGTATTTGTCGTTCGGGTGCCGCGGCGCTTCTACCCGCAACCCGTGTAAATTGCCTTTTGCCTGTTCAGGTGGAGAAAAAGCAGCCTGCGCCCAAAGGGGAAAGCCCCCACTTCGTTGGAATTTTGTAAATAAATAGCTACTTTTGAATTTGGCAGTTATTGCGCTTCCAGACAGATTTTACATTGAAATGTTCAACCTAAATCAATTCATAGCTGACAGCGTAACCCACCGGCCTTCGAGCATGTTCGAACCGGACATCCGGGCGAACGCCCCGACGCTTTCCCGCGAGATTGAAGGGAAGTCGGTCTGCGTGATCGGCGGGGCAGGCACGATCGGATCCAGCTTCATCAAAGCGGTGCTGCGGTTCCGCCCGGGGAAACTGGTAGTGATCGACCTCAACGAGAACGCGCTGGCAGAACTGACCCGCGACATCCGTTCCACTGAAGGCCTTTTCGTTCCGGAAGAATACCGGGCCTACACCCTCAACTTCTCCGACCCCATCTTTGCCCGCATATTCCGAGAGGAAAAGGGATTTGATATCGTGGCCAACTTCTCCGCCCACAAGCACGTGCGCAGCGAAAAAGACCGCTACAGCGTGCAGGCGCTTATTGAAAACAACGACATCAAGGCCAAGCAGTTGATGGACCTCCTGTGCGAGTTTCCGCCCCGGCATTTCTTCTGCGTCTCCACCGACAAAGCCGCCAATCCGGTGAACATCATGGGCGCCAGCAAGCGCATCATGGAAGACCTGGTGATGGCCTACAACGACCGGTTCAAAGTCACCACGGCCCGGTTCGCCAACGTCGCGTTCAGCAGCGGATCCCTGCCCGACGGCTGGCTCCACCGGCTGCAGAAAAAACAGCCCCTCGCCGCACCCACCGACGTGAAGCGCTATTTTGTCAGCCCCGAAGAGAGCGGCCAGATCTGCATGCTCGCCTGCATCCTCGGAAAAGGCGGCGAAGTCTTTTTCCCGAAGCTCGGCAAAGACCAGATGCTCACCTTCAGCAGTATCTGCGACCGTTTTGTCGAGGCCAACGGCTTTGAAAAAGACCCCTGCACAACCGACGAGGAGGCCAGGCACAAGGCGGCGGCGCTGGACACCGGGAAGATGGCACAGGGAGCTGCAAAATATCCTGTAAGATACTTTACCTCGGACACGACCGGAGAGAAGGCCTGCGAGGAATTCTACGTCCCCGGGGAGAAAATCAACCTGGACCGCTTCCTGGCCCTGGGCGTCGTGGAGGAGACCGTCCGCCGTCCGATGCCCGAGATCAATGCCTTCTTCGAGAGGCTCGAGGCCATCTTCCACCAGGATGACTTCACCAAGGCGCAGGTTGTCGAAGCGATCAAAGCGTTCATTCCGAATTTCGAGCACCAGGAAAAGGGCAGGAATCTGGATCAGAAAATGTAACCGGACACAAGTATGGCTTATAAAATCCCTCTATTTAATCTGAATTTCGACGAGCGCGAGGCCCGTGCGGCATATGACACCATCAAATCCGGCTGGATTTCCACCGGACCGAAGAATGCGGAGTTGGAACAGATGTTTATCGACATGTGGGGCGTACAATATGCCGTGAGCATGGCAAACTGTACCGACGCCCTGCACACGGCCTGCATGGTATGCGGCTTTGGCCCCGGCGATGAAGTGATATGCCCCTCGCTGACCTTTGCGGCTTCCTGCAACTGTATCCGATATGTCGGAGCCACCCCCGTGTTTGCCGATATTGTCAGTCCGGACCATATCAACATTGACCCTGCCGACATTGAGCGCAAGATAACCGCCAGGACAAAGGGAATCGTGGTGGTCCATATGGCCGGATTCCCCGCCCGGATGGACGAGATCATGGCCATTGCCAAGAAACATCACCTCAAGGTAATCGAGGATGCCTGCCACGGACCGCTATCCGAATACAAAGGCCGGAAACTCGGAACGATCGGTGACTGTGCCGCTTTCAGTTTCTTCTCCAACAAGAACATTTCCACCGGAGAGGGAGGCATGTTCATTACAAACAATGAAGAGATGGCGGCGAAAGCCCGTCTGATCCGCAGTCACGGGATGAGCACGATGAGCTACCAACGCGCCAGCGGTCATGCCACGGAGTATGACATCACCTGCCTGGGCTACAATTTCCGCTTGGACGACATCCGCGCGGCGATCGCCATTGAACAACTGAAGAAGCTCCCCAGCGACCTGGAGACCCGCATCAAGGTGCGCAAGCAGTATGTGGACCGCTTGGGCGCCATGGAAGGCGTGGCGGTTCCCTTTGCCGACAATACCGAGTTCGTGAGCAACTATATCATGCCCACCGTCCTGCTGGACAGCGACAAGGAGCGGCGCAACAGGATCCGCGGATGCCTGCATGCGGCCGGTATCCAAACCAGCGTCCACTACCCTGCCGTCCACAGATTCTCCACATTCGCCGACCTGGGAGCCGTGCTGCCCCGGACAGAATATGTGAGTGACAACGAGATTACCCTTCCGATGTACGCTGCCCTGACCGAAGAGCAGGTGGACATCATTTGCGATACATTTGAAAAGGCATTGAATGAAAACTGATGTCATCCTAGTCGGCGCTTTCCACGAAATCATAGAGTTGTGCCAGGCGTGCGGGCTCAATGTTGTTGGAATTATTGACAATGAGTTAACTGGCTCATACTATGGCGTCCCCGTGATCGGAACGGATAAGGATGCGGAGCGTTTATATCCCAAGTATCAGTCTTGCGGACTGATCATCACGCCCGATTCTCCCGAAGTGAGGGAAAAGCTTGCCAATCAATACAAGTCCATCGGCTATGCATTCGCAACTGTCATCAGCCCGCTTGCCCATGTGTCAAAATCTGCCGAAATCGGAGAGGGAACGGTGATTCAGTCCGGGGTCAACGTCTCCTCCGCCACAAGGATCGGCCGGTTCTGCAAACTGAACTGCTGCTGCAATGTCATGCACGACAATGCAATCAGCGACTTTGCGACCATCGCCCCGAATGCGGTCCTTCTTGGCAGGGTAACCATTGGGGCCGGAGCATATATCGGAGCCAACGCCACAATCCTGCCGGAAATGCATGTCGGAGATGGGGCGACAGTCGGCGCAGGTGCTGTCGTCACACGGGATGTAGCCGGATGCACTACGGTGAAAGGGGTACCGGCCAAATAGGTGAAACGTATTCAAATTCAAGATACAATGATGTTCCCAGAACGAATTCAGTCCATTATCGTTGACGCAGATTCGACCCTTATCCAGACCATGAAAATGATGGATGATGTCCGGTCCAAGTCCCTGCTGGTCTTTCGTGGAGAGCAATTCCTCGGAATGATTACCAACGGTGATTTGCAACGGGCGATCATTGCCAACAAGCCGTTCAGTCTGCCCATTAGCGAGCTCATTGACAATGCCCATAAGAAATATGCGCATCAAGGCGATGATATCCAGCGCATAAAGGACTGGATGATCGAAGTGAGAGCCGAATATATGCCGGTACTGGACGACCGGGGGCAGCTCGCCGATGTCATCTTCTGGGACGATGTCCTTGCTGATACCGCGGCGGAAGACAACCGCCCTAAGATTGACCTTCCCGTCGTCATCATGGCGGGCGGCAAGGGGACCCGCCTGCAGCCGATCACCAATGTCATCCCCAAGCCGTTGATTCCCGTGGGAGAGAAAACCATCCTGGAGGTTATCCTGGACCAATTCATCGGTATCGGATGCAACAAGTTCTACATGTCGGTGAATTACAAGGCCGACATGCTGAAGTACTATCTGAGCCAACTCGACCATAAGTACGATATTGAGTTCTTCCAGGAAGAGAAACCGCTGGGAACAATCGGCAGCGTGTCGCTGCTGAAAGGCAAGATCACCACGCCGTTCTTTGTCTCCAACTGCGACAGCATCAACGAGCAGGATTACCGCGATGTATACGACTATCACGTGAGCAACAGCAACGACCTCACGATTGTCACGATGGTCAAGAGTTTCAAGATTCCCTACGGTGTGATCGAGACAGGAGAGGACGGCCTGATGACCGCCCTCAAGGAAAAACCGGAACAGACCTACCAGGTGAATACCGGCGTTTATATCCTGAACCCCGGACTGATCGATGAGATTCCGCAAGGAGAATTCTTCCACATTACGGACTTGATGGAAAAAGTACAGGCGCGCGGCGGCCGCGTGGGATGCTTCCCCGTGAGTGAACACGCCTGGAAGGATATGGGAGAATGGTCGGAATATTTGAAAATGATCGGGGTCCGATAAGAAGCACACCCGCGCAAGAAGCATGAAAGAAAAGCATATCCTGCTGCTGTACCATTACTACCACCATCACAGCATGGTGGAGCGGATGGCTGCGTCCATGAAGGAGTACGGTCTGGGCGTGGACGTGCTCTGCATGGACAACCTGCACCTGGTCAGGAACTCGGATGTGCCGCATCGCTTCGGCACCCGCCTGATGCTGTCCTTCTTCCGGGGAGACAGGAAAACCCTCCTCACCAAAATCCTCCGGCGCCTGTTCGCCACCTGCCTGCTGCAGTCGCTGATGAAGCAATATGACCTGGTCGACTTCCATGTATTCACGCTCAAGCATCTGCCCTATATGATGTTCTGCCAGAAACGGGGCATCGCGTTTGACATCACGCTCTGGGGGTCGGACCTGATGCGGGCGACGGACGAAGCGTTGGAAAAGAAAAAATGGGGCTTTGCGCATTGCCGGCATATCAAATGTTCGGAAAACCTGCACGAAGTGCTGGTGGAGAAGTATTCCACGGTATTCGACAGCAAAGTCCGGTACGTCTATTGGGGAATCTCTGATTTCGAAGTGATTGACGCGCTTCCGGGCACGGCTGTAAAAGCGTTCCGGGACAAGTTGCTCTCTCCCGGGGAAGACTTCGTCGTCACATGCGGATACAACGGCTCCGAGGGACAGAACCTGACAGCCATCGCAGCGGCCATCGGCAGCCTGCCCGGAGACTTGAAAAAACGCAGCTCCTTCCTGTTCCCCATGACGTATGGTGCTACGCCAGAATACCTGTCCCGGGTGCGGCAGGCGCTGGATGCCGCCGGCGTGCACTACACCATCCTGGACAAATACCTTCCTGCCGAAGAGATCGCAGCCGTCCGGCTCGCCTCCGACGTGGTGGTGAACATCCAGAAGACGGACGCCTTTTCCGGATCGCTGCAGGGGCATCTCTACTGCAATAATGTGCTGATTATCGGGGAGTGGCTCAACTACGTGCCGCTCGACAACGCCCATGTATATTATATAAAGACCACCATCGGAGACATTCCGCACAAGCTTGCGGAGGTCCTGACCCATCTGCCCGAATACAAAGAAAAATGCGCCGGCAACCACGAGAAAATGGCCGGCCTGACCGCCTGGCCGGCCGTGCTGCCGCACTGGGCCGCATGTTATCTGTCCTGACGTTATGAGTTTACTGAAAGAGTCAGCAAAAGGTGTTGCCTGGACGACGGCCTCAACCGTTGTCAGGAGCGTCATCTCCCTCCTTCAGGTCGCGATCCTGACCCGTTTCCTGGAAAAAAGCGACTTCGGGATCGTTGCAATCGCCACCCTTTTCCTTGGCTTTACCCAGATTTTCCTGGACCTGGGAATCTCGGCAGGCATCATGCACAAACAGGACACCACGCCCAAACAATACAGTTCGCTTTTCTGGCTGAACATCCTCATGGGCATACTCCTGACCGCCATCCTGTGCGCCTGCGCTCCCCTCGTGGCCAAGGCCTACAAAGAACCGGAACTGGTCAGAGTCCTCTGCCTGCTAAGCTTCACGGTTTTCTTCTCCGCCCTGGGCAGCCAGCACCGGACCATCCAGCAGAAAAAAATGCGGTTCAAATACATCTCCCTGATCGAGATCATCACAGCCGTATTGTCCATGGTCCTGGCCGCCATCCTGGCTTACCTGGGATGCGGAGTATACAGCCTGGTCTTTGCCAACCTCTTCCACGCCGCATCGGCCGGTTTGCTGTTCCTCGGCATCGGCCTGTATCACGACCGGAACATCTCCTTCCACTTCAAGTTGTCCGAAACATACGATTACCTGAAGATCGGGGTCTTTTCAATCGGCTCACAGGTATTGGATTACTTCGCAAGGGAACTGGACATCCTGATCATCAGCGCAACGCTCGGCAAAGAAGTCACCGGCGTCTACTCCCTCTGCAAGAAACTGGTGATGGCCGTTTACGGCGCAGTGACCCCCATCCTGACAAAGGTGATGACACCCGTCTTCGCCATCATCCAGAAAGAAAAGGATCGGATCCGTCAGTTGTACTATGACATTGTGGAGTCCCTTGCCCTCGTGAACATGCCGGTGTATTGCCTGATTGCCGTTTTCGCGACAGGAATTCTGAAATGCCTGTATGGAGACCAGTACCTGGACGGCGCGCTGGTGCTGGCTTTCATCTCCCTCACTTACGGCATCAACACGACGGGCAACCCGGTTGGCAGCCTGCAGATTGCGATGGGCAGGACAGATTCCGGCTTTTATTGGACGATCTGCCGGATTGTTTTCACCGGTATCGCCATCTATCTGGGAGCCCAATTCGGCATGAATGCCATCGCCCTGTCCATGCTCATCCTGAATTTTGTGATCAATCCCCTATTCTGGAAAATCACGATTCAGCCGCTGATCGGCGGAAACTATGGGGCATACTTCAAGGTTTCCCTGCTCATCTGCCTGCTGGTGATGGTCTCGGCCCTGCCGCTCTATCTCCTCTGCCATACCATGACCACCGTATGGCTATGCCTGATAATCGGCGGGCTGTACGCGGCGGTATATGCCGTGGTTTTGTGGAAGTTTTTCCCCGACACCTATCTTGTCCGGTTGCTTGATGAGCGCATTACACCGTGGCTGAAGAACCATATTTAGCAAGAAAACTGATTTATAGCCATCCAGACCTATCGATATGAAAAGAACACTGTTTTTCTTTCTGGCAACCGCCCTGCTCCTGGCCGCATGCAGCCGGCCCAAGGACCGGTTCGAAGCCCTGAACGAACGGGCAGCCAAAGAATACCTGGAACCGCTCCGGCCCGGGTATGAAGGGCGGAATCCCTACTGGAATGTTTTCGCCAAGCGATTCCTCTATGCGCCGGCCTTCGACTTCAAAGAAGTGGAAGGAGCAAAAACGTACCGTTTTGTCGTACGGTCCCTGGAGAAAGGCACGGAATGGACCTTCCTGGCAGATGCTCCCTGGCGTCCGCTCAGCCCCGTCTGGAATGACATTCCGGTCGGAGATACGGAGCTGACGGTCCTCGCCCTCGGCCGGGACAAAGCCGTCCTGGACACGGCCGGAACGCGGAAATTCTTCAGGGACTATCCGTTCCAGGGCCCCTACCCGGGACCGGTCGTCCCGTACCGGGAAGCGGCCTTGAAAGCGGCGCTGTACCTGCATACCCTGCCCTATGTCCAACGTTTCGCCGTGGATATGGAACCCGACCTGGAGAATTATGAACATTTCTCCTGTGCATGCAAGGTCATCGGCGCCGTCGTCAGCAATGAATGCCTGATTGCCAGGGAATTGCCCCATCGCCGGGAGGAGGCGCTGGCCATCGCCCGGGGTGCCGCGCTTTTCCTGGTCTCCCAAAGCCAGCCGGCAGATGCCCCGCTGGCAGGATTCCCGCCGACCTACTACAAAGGCAAACTCCAGGACAAAGAGGAACACCGGGGTAAAACCATGACAATGGAAGCCGCCAAGGGCGCCGGACCGGCCTTCCTCGACATGTACGACCTCACCGGAGAAAAAGAATGGCTGGACAGGGCGCTGACCATCGCCCGGACATACCGGAAATTGCAGCGTCCGGACGGCTCTTTCCCCATCAAGATGGATTTCTACACCGGTGAGCCCGTCAACAACGCCAATGCGATGCTGCATCCGCTCCTGAATTTCCTGCGCCGGCTGCAGAAACAATACGGATTCACGGAATTCCAGGACATGGCCGCCGCCGGAGAAAAATGGATGCGCGCGGTCCCGCTGGCCGATTTCGACTTGGAAGGACAGTTCGAGGACACCTCCGTCATGGGGCTGGAACCCTATGAGAACCTGACCAACTGCACCGCTTCCCCTTACGCGGACTATCTGCTGACCAAGGATCATCCCACGGAAGAAGACATCGCCGACGCCCGGGACCTGATGCGCCTGAGCGAAGACCAGTTCGTGCACTGGGCCTATCCTTACGGTCCCGACGGCATCCGCACCCGCTGCGCGCCCTGTGTCCATGAACAATACAAGTACGAAACACCCATCGACAACAGTTCCTGCAATGTCGCCAACCCCCTGCTCTCGTACTACGAACTGACCGGAGACCGGCTCGCTTTCGAAAAGGCCAAAGCCCTCCTCGACAACCTGACGATTGTCCAGAACCAGACCAGCGGCATGATGCCCACCGCCCTGGTATTCCGGAATGCAGCCCGGGACATGAAGCGGAAAATCACGATCAACTGCTGCTTCGCCGACGTCAAGACACTGATGCGCATGCATGAATTGACCCAAAAGATGCAAAATGAAAAGTAACGCCCTGCTGATCGGCATGCTGGCATTAGCGGTCACAGCCTGCCGGAACCAAACACAAGAACCCGGGTACAAGGATCTCAACGCCCAGGCAGCCGAGGAATACCTGGAACCGCTCCGTCCGGGCTATGAAGGAAGGAATCCTTATTGGAACATCTACGCGAAGAAATTCCTCTACGCTCCGGCATTCGACTTCGGCGAAATTGAGGGTGCCGCGCAGTACCGTTTCGTCATCACGGACAAGGACGGCCGGGAAATCTCGTTCACGGCAGACTCGCCCCACGCCCCCCTTTCTCCCGTCTGGAATGACATTCCCGTCGGAGAGACCCGGCTCTGCGTCCTGGCGATGCGAAAAAGCGGAGAAGTCCTGGACACGGCCGGTGTGCGGACGTTCTTCCGGGATTTTCCCTTCCAGGGGCCCTATCCCGAAGCGACGGTACCCTACCGCGAAGCGGCCGTCAAAGCGGCCTTCTTCATCCACAACATGCCCGCAGTCCAGTATTGGAGCGACCATACGGAGCCGGACATGAGCTATCACCTGAATACCTACGCCACGAAAATCATCGGGGCGACCATCCTCAACGAATGCATTGTCGCCCGCGAGATTCCCGCCCGGCGGGAGGAGGCGCTGCAGCGGGCACGGAACGCGGCCGCATTCCTGATCGCCCAGAGCCGGCCGGCAGATGCGCCCCTGGCGTGGTTCCCGCCCACGTATTATCAGGACCTCGTCTATTCGGGACGCGAGGAAAATAAGAATAAGACCATGACCATGGAGGGATGCCGGGCCGCCGGCGTTTTCCTCACCCTGTACGAGGCGACCGGCGAGAAACAATACATGGACCGTGCCCTGGGCATCATGGAGACCCTGCGCCGGCTCCAGCGGGAGGACGGTTCTCTCCCCATCAAAGTGGATTTCATGACAGGAGAGCCCGTCAACGATGTCGGAGCGATGCTCGGACCGCTTGTCTCGCTCATCCAGCGCCTGGAACGCGACTACCAGATCCATGACTACGCCCCCATGCGCCGGAAGGCGGAGGAGTGGATGCGGAAAGTCGCCATCACCACCTTCAATCTCACCGGCCAGTTCGAAGATGTTTCCGTCCTCGGCCTGCACCTATATGAAAACCTGACGAACTGTACGGCAGCTCCTTACGCCCAATATTTGCTGGACAAGGATACGGTTTCGCCGGAGGACCTGGCCGACGCCGTCGACCTGATCCGCCTGAGCGAGGACCAATTCGTCCACTGGGACTTCCTCCCGAACAAAGACGGCATCAAACCTTTCTGCGCCCCCTGCGTTTTCGAACAGTATAAATATGAAATGGCCGTCGACAACAGTTCCTGCAATGTCGCCAATGCCTACCTGTCCCTGTACGAAGCCACCGGCGAACGCCTCGCCCTGGCAAAAGGGAAAGCGCTCATCGACAACCTGACCATCGTCCAGGACCCGATTACCGGCCGGATTCCCACCTTGCTGGAATTCCGCGGAAAGCAGAAAGAATACAATACCTTTTTCTGGATCAATTGCTGCGTCGCTTCGATCCAGACCTTGCTGAGAATGGAAAAACTGAACAACCATGAATAAATCCATGTTCCTGGCCGGCCTCGTCCTTTTGACGATCGGCACGGCCGCCACCGCTCAAACCTCCCGCAAAGAGCTCTGGGCCGACATCGACAAACTCGGCTCGAATTACTATTCCTATCCTGGAGGAGGGTACCGGCAAACACCGCCGCCAGAAGGATATGAAGCCTTCTACATCAGCCATTTCGGAAGACATGGCTCCCGATATCTAACCTCAAATAGGTTCTACGACCGGACCCTCGGATTGCTGGAGAAGGCCGACTCCGCCGGAGCACTCACCCGCAAGGGAAAAACCCTCTTGAAAAACCTCCGGATCGCCTACGCCGATGCGAAAGGGAAAGGCGGAGAGCTCTCGAAACTCGGCGGACGGGAACACGAGGGGATCGCGGCGCGCGCATTCACCCGCTATCCAGGCGTTTTCACGGGAAGTGCCCGGGTGGATGCCCGTTCGACCAACGTCCACCGGTGTCAAGAGAGCATGGAGCATTTCGTAGGCGAACTCAAACGCCGCAATCCCGGGCTGAACGTTGAGAGCATGGGATATTATCCGAGCGACAAGTGGTACATGAGCAACGGCAGCGACAGCGTGACCGCCGTACCGGGATCGGATGCGATCAAGAACCGGGCGCGGTTCGTCCGGGACTCGCTGAGAGGCACGGTGGACCTCAGCGGGAAATTCCTGAAAGACAAGTCGTTGATTCAAGATTACAACGGCGGGAATCCCGCCAAGTTTTCCGAGGATCTGTACGATATTGCGGAAGATATGCAGTGCGTCCCGGAACTGAAGATGAAGCGGACCTTCCGGAAATATTTCACCAAGGAACAGCTTTACACCATCTTCCTGTCCAATACGATTTCCTGGCTGATCGCGCCCGGCTACTATACCGGGATGACCCCGGGATACAAACGGGGGTATTTCCCGGCCAAACACATGTTTGACAATGCCCAGAAGGCCATAGACGCCGGGGAGAACGGTGCTTTCCTCCGCTTCAGCCATGATGGATTCGTCATCCTGCTGGTCCGCGCGCTGGAATTGGACGGCTGCCGGGAAGTCCCGCCCGATTTCCTGCATGTCTGCGACCATTTCTCCCTGTTCCAGGTCATTCCGATGGCCTCGAATGTACAGATGATCTTCTTCCGCAAGCCGGGAAGCGACGACATCCTGGTCAAATTCCTGCTCCAGGAAGAGGAGAAGCACATTCCCGTCGAAACGGACATCTGGCCTTTCTATCACTGGGAAGATGTCAAGAATTATTACTATCCGAAGATTGAAAGCTACCTGGAGACCCGGAACTGATCCGCGCGTTACCCCCGCCGGCTGAGGGTATTCCGCTCCCAGAAGAAACCGTCTGCATACCCCTGGATCCGGTTGTCCTGCCCTGCCAGTTCCAGCCGGCGGGCCGCCCAGAGGCAATACTGTTCCTCGCGCTCAATGCCGATGAACCGGCGGCCCAGTTTCTTGGCCGTCACGCAGACCGTGCCGCTGCCCATGAAGGGATCCAGCACCAGGTCCCCCGGCCGGGATGAGGCCAGGATCAATTTGGCCATCAGCTTCTCGGGCTTCTGGGTCGGATGGTCCGTGTTTTCCGGCATGGACCAGAAAGGAACCGTGATGTCATCCCAGAAATTGGACGGACAGGTCAGCCGGTACTTTCCGCCATCCGTTTCCGTCCAATCCTTCGGCTGCCCGTTTTCGCGATAGGGAGCAATGACTTGCCGCTTCATCCGGACGGCGTCGACATCAAAGTAATAGTCCGCAGGATTCTTGACGGCGAACCAGATATCCTCCATGGAATTCTTCCAGTTCGCAGCAGCGCCGCGGCCTTTCTCCCGCTGCCAGGTAATCCGGTTCAGGATAGACAATTCTTCTTGAAGTACCTGATACTGAGCAGGAGAACACTTCCAGTCCCCGCACAGGTACAAACTCCCTGAAGGCGTCAGTTTGCGGGAAAGCTTGCCGAGCCAGGAACGCAGGTAACGGACATACTCCGCTTCGGGCAGCGGGGAGAAAGTCCGCTCACCGAATTCTTTGCGGAGGTTATAGGGCGGATCGGCGATGACCAGGTCCGCGCTTGCGTCCGGGATGAGATCCAACACGTCGAACAAATCCGCACAGATGATCCGATTCTCCGCGGATACCCCGCTGCGGAGGTCTTCCGCACGGAGGAGGGTCCGCCGCGCAGCTTCCGCCTCTTCCTTCGAAAGGGAGAGCGTCCGGTTGCGCGAAGCCCGTTTTTTGTCCGAAAGATCCATGGGGATAACGCTAAACAAATAAATCAGCCAGTGACCCCAACGTGTCTTCCTGGCTGATTTTTGTGCTCCCTCAGGGGCTCGAACCCTGGACCCCAACATTAAGAGTGTCGTGCTCTACCAACTGAGCTAAGGAAGCAATCTCCCATTTTTCGTGACCCGTTCGGGGCTCGAACCCGAGACCCCAACATTAAAAGTGTTGTGCTCTACCAACTGAGCTAACGAGTCTTCCGTTTTTCCCCATCGAATCTCGAAATCGGGATTGCAAAGGTAGGTCTTCCCCGGGAAAACTCCAAATATTTTTACAACTTTTTTCAAAAAAAACGCGACTGCACAGAATCAGATGCCGATCCCCTGGTAGACGAGCCCATGATCCGCCAATTCCGCCTTGTCATAAATATTGCGGCCGTCCAGCACCAGCGGCGTCTGCATCAAGTTCCGCACACGCGTCCAGTCCGGCATCCGGAACTGTTTCCACTCTGTCAGCAGCAGCAAGGCATCCGCCCCGCGGACCGCCTCGTACATATCCGGCGCATACAGGACCCGATCCCCAATCCGGCGGCGGCATTCATCCATCGCAACCGGATCATATACAGACACGTTGCATCCTGCATCCAACAACAGGGAGATGGTTACCAGCGACGTCGCTTCACGCATGTCATCCGTCTCCGGCTTGAAAGACAGCCCCCACAAGGCAACCTTCCGGCCTTCCAGATACCCGTCGAAATAGACGCTCAGCTTGTCGAACAGCAACTTCTTCTGATCCTCATTGACCGCTTCCACGGCTTCCAGGACCCGCATCCGGCATCCGGCCTGCTCCGCCGTACGGATCAGCGCACGGACATCCTTGGGGAAACAGCTGCCGCCGTAACCGCATCCTGGATAGAGGAATTTGCTGCCGATCCGGCTGTCCGCCCCGATCCCCTGCCGGACCTGGTTGACATCCGCCCCCACAACCTCGCACAGGTTCGCAATGTCATTCATGAAACTGATCCGGGTCGCCAGCATCGAGTTGGCGGCATACTTGATCATCTCGGCGGAGGTGACATCCGTGAAAATCACACGGAAGCTCTTCAGCATCAACGGCCTGTACAAACGGGTCATCCACTCGCGCGCCCGCGGGGAATCCACCCCGACAATGACCCGGTCCGGACTCAGGAAATCCCTGACGGCGGATCCTTCCTTGAGGAATTCCGGATTGGACGCGACATCGAAAGGGACCTCCACGCCGCGCCGGTCCAGCTCTTCCCGGATGACGGCACGGACCTTCCCGGCCGTTCCGACGGGGACCGTCGACTTGATGGCGACAAGGACATAATGATTGATATGGCGCCCGACTGTCCGGGCGACATCGAGCACATAATGCAGATCGGCGCTTCCATCCGCATCGGGCGGCGTCCCGACCGCACTGAAAACAATCTCGACCGCATCCAGGCATCCGGCCAGGTCCGTCGTGAAATGCAGGCGTCCTTCCCGCATGTTCCGCTGGACAATCCCGTCCAGCTGCGGTTCATAGATCGGGATTTCCCCGCGCTGCAGCCGGGAAATTTTCTCCCGGTCCACATCCACGCAGGTAACGTCCGCTCCCATTTCGGCAAAACAAGCCCCGCTCACCAAGCCGACATATCCTGTCCCTACGACTGCAATATTCATGGTTGCTGCTTCCTTATTCTGAATAGGACCGGATATCCTGCTCCCGCTCCTTGCTGCAAACGAGGATATTCCCCTCCTTGGCTGCGACAATATAGTTCTCCAACCCCTGCACGACGACCCGGGCGGACCCGTCCGCATGCACGATGCACCCCTTGCAATCAAACAGGCGCACATCTTCCCCGACACAGGCGTTCCCCTGCCCGTCCGGCCGGATATGGTCTCCGACCGACGTCCAACTGCCCAGGTCGCTCCATTTCAAGTCCCCGGCCACCACCCGGATATCCCGGGATTTTTCCATGACGGCATAGTCAATCGAAATCTTTTCGCACTGCGGGAACCATTCCTTCAGTACAGCCGCTTCGGTCTCTGTATAGAAAGCCGGCTCGATCCGGTCCATGACGGCGGCGATGCCGGGGGCATGGGTACGGATCTGGTCGTTGATGGTATCTACATTCCAGACAAAAATACCGGCATTCCAATAGTATCCTCCCTCAGCCAAATACCGACGGGCCGTCTCAAGATTTGGCTTCTCTTTGAAAGACAGCACTTTGATAAGTGTTTCCTCTTGGGGCTTCTCGGCCTGGATATAGCCGTAGCCGGTATGCGGCCCTGTCGGCCGGATCCCAAGCGTAACGATGGAGGCCGTGTGCTGCGTCGCCTCCAGGGCCATCCGGATCATCCGGGTAAACAGCTGCGTATCCAGCACGAGCGCATCCGATGGGGTCACGACGACGTTCGCATGGGGGAACCGGGCGGCGATTTTCCGGCAGGCATAGGCGATGCACGGCGCTGTGTTGCGCGGCTCCGGTTCTGCCAGAATCTGTGCAGGCGGGATGTCGGGAAGCTGTTCCCGGACCGTATCCACGTAGCGTTCGGAGGTGACAACCCAGAAATGAGAGAGATCGGCCACCGGCAGGAAACGGTCCGCAGTCAGCTGCAACAGCGTGCGCCCGACACCCAGCAAATCGATGAACTGCTTGGGAAGCGCAGGCGTACTGACCGGCCACAAACGGCTGCCGACTCCGCCGGCCATGATGACCACATGTGTATCCATTCGTTGAACTTTTTTCAAAAATAATGAAAATAATCAGAAAAACTTCCCTATATTTAGCAATACTAAACCAACAAACCGTTCAACCATTATGAAAAAGTACATTGCTGAATGCATCGGGACATTTGTCCTTACGCTTCTGGGCTGCGGTACTGCAGCGTTCGTAGGGTGCGGTGAGCCGGCCGGCGTCGCTGCCACTGCTCTCGCATTCGGTCTTGCCGTCATCGCCATGGCTTACACCATCGGCGGCATTTCCGGTTGCCATATCAACCCGGCGATCACCCTCGGTGTCGCCCTCGCCGGCCGCATGAGCTGGAAAGACGCTTGCGGCTATTGGATCGGCCAGGTTATCGGCGGTATCCTCGGCGGTGCCTGCCTCCTGCTGATTGTCAAAGCGACCGGTCATGCCGACCTCACGGGCGCACTCGGCTCCAACGCTGTCGCCAACGCCGGCGGCAATGGCGGTGCATTCCTTGTTGAAGTGATCGCGACCTTCCTCTTCGTCCTGGTCGTCCTCGGAACGACTGACGCCAAAGTCGGTGCCGGCAACCTCGCCGGACTGGCCATCGGTCTGTCCCTGGTGCTGATCCACCTGGTCTGCATCAACCTGACGGGAACTTCCGTGAACCCGGCCCGCTCCATCGGTCCCGCCCTCTTCGCACAGGGCCAGGCCCTGAAGGACCTCTGGGTCTTCATCGTGGCGCCGCTCGTCGGTGGTGCGCTCAGCGCCTGCGTCTGGTGCGCAATCGCCCCGAAGGAAGCATAGGAAGCTGTTTACCGGATTCGCTCCGGAAGAAAAATGGAGGCTGGCCAAAAGTTTTTTGGCCAGCCTCTTTTTCTATCCGATAAGGCGTTTATTTCGCCAACTGCGCCAGGCAATCTTTCACCCGGGCTTCCATTTCTTCGACAGAATAATCGGCACGCACGAAAGGTTCACCCGTAATGTGCTCGTACAGTTCGATATAGCGATCCGTAATCCCGGCGACAACCTCGGGGGTCATCGGAGGGACCTGCTCTCCTTCCCGGCCCTGGAACCCGGAAGCCATCAGCCATTCGCGGACAAACTCCTTGGACAACTGGCGCTGACGCTCGCCGCGGGAGAGGCGTTCCGCATAACCGTCCGCGTAAAAATAGCGGGAGGAATCGGGCGTATGCACCTCATCCATCAGGTAAATCTTCCCGCCCCGCTTGCCGAACTCATATTTGGTATCCACCAGGATCAGTCCCATCTTCGCCGCGATCTCTGTACCACGCTGATAAATCGCGCGGGTATACTGTTCCAGCTGCGCATACTCTTCCTCCGTCGCAATACCTTGTGCGATAATATCTTCCCTCGAAATATCCTCATCATGACCGACCGCCGCCTTGGAGGTAGGCGTAATGATCGGCTCCGGGAATTTCTGGTTTTCAACCATGCCTTCGGGCATCGGGACGCCGCAGATGGTCCGCTTCCCGGCCTTGTACTCCCGCCAAGCATGTCCCGTCAGGTATCCCCGGATGACCATCTCCACCTTGAACGGCTCGCATTTATAGCCGATGGTCACCATCGGATCCGGCACGGCCACCTTCCAGTTGGGAAGGATATCCGCCGTCGCATCCAGGAATTTCGCGGCAATCTGGTTCAGCACCTGCCCCTTGAAAGGAATCCCCTCGGGCAGAACGACATCAAAGGCTGAAATCCGGTCCGTCACGGCCATCACCAGATAATCGCCCAGATCATACACGTCCCTGACTTTTCCAACATACTTCCCTTTCTGTCCCGGCAGGGAAAAACCGGTTTTGACAATCGCTTTCATTTTAATATGATTAGAAAAAATTTCATCACTTTACCTGCAGCCAGTCGGGATAACTGAGTTTCCGTTCCAGGGCGGCAACATCCCGCGCCCGCCGGCGCACGAACGCAGAGGGAGAAGCCGGATTCCGCTGCAAGGGATTCGGCAGCGATGCCGCCACCAGACACGCCTGGCTGCGGTTCATCCGGGATGACGGAATCTGGAAATAAGCCTGCGAAGCCGCCTCAATCCCATAGATTCCCTTCCCCATCTCCGCGACATTCAAATATACTTCAAGGATGCGGCGTTTCCCCCACAACCGCTCGATTAAAAACGTAAAATAGGCTTCCAGGGCCTTCCGCGCCAGGGTGCGGCTGGGCAGGAGGAACACATTCTTGGCCGTCTGCTGCGAGATGGTGCTGGCTCCCCGCAATTTCGTTCCCTTCTCCCGGTGATCGGTCAGCACCTTGTCAATCTCATCCCAGTCAAAGCCCTTGTGCGTGAAGAAAAGGTTGTCTTCGCTTGCGATGACGGCCCGCGGACACTCGACAGAGATCCGGTCCAGGGAGCGCCATTTTTTCTGCGTACGGAATTCCTTGTCGCCACGGTACTCGATGCGCCGGCTCACCATCAGGGGCGTCACGAAGACCGGCGTCCAGCGGTACAGCAGGGTGACGAGAACCGACAACAGGACCAGCGCCAGCGGAACCTTGACGAAGAGGAGCCAGCACAGCTTCCGTAATCTGTTATTTTTCAAGCGCTTATTCATACACCACCCGCTTCAGTCTGTATTTGGCACTGGCCGCCCCTCCCGGGAAAGTCTTCGTCCCTTCCCGCACAAATCCCAAGCGGGCATACACCGCGCCCTGCGACCGGGAAAGGTCGGCATAACTCATGATGTCATCCGGATCCGTTTCCCGCACAAAGGCCTGCAGTGCCTTCCCCATCCCGCCGATCACCTGGACCCCGTCCAGCGAGGCGTGACGAACCCACTCATAGGAGCGGATCTGCCGTCCTCCTTTATCCCAGCGCCGCGGTCCGGAAAACCCGGACACGGCAACCAAAGTCCCCGGCGGAAGAGAAGCATGCCCTTCCCGGCAGACATACAAGCCGTACCGATAATCGCAGGAAACCGACCCCAGCGGATGATGGGTTGTCCAGAAAAGGGAGGCGGTCCGGGCATCGACAGGACGGACCTCACAGTTTCGGGCGAAAACCCGGACCCGGCCGTCTGCCGTCATGTTTGCCTGCACCGTTTCCACTGCCATGTGCGTCACTCCCCCTGCCGGACAATCCGTTCCACGACATCGCGGACACGGTCGTAATCATATCCCCGCCCCAGTGCGAAGCGGATCAGTTTCAATTTGCCCTGCGGATCGTCCGACAGCGTCCGCCACTTCGCCTGGAGCAGTCCCTCCATCCTGCGGTCCGCCGCCTCGGGATCCACCTCGGGGAGAGCCGCATCGATATCGGCACGCGCAATTCCCTTCGCAGCAAGCATGTACCGGATCTTGACCGGTCCCCATCCCTGCAGGGAAGCCTTCTCCCGGGCAAATGCGGCGGCATAACGGACGTCATCCACGAATTTGTCCCTCAGAAGCGCCTCCATGACCCTGGCCGCGGCTGCCTCGTCCCCGTCCAAGGCCTTCAAGGCCTTCGCAGACATCTCCGAAGAACAATACTCCCGCCGGGAGCATTGCGCCTGCAGACGGAGCAGCACCTTCTTTTCCAATTCATTTACTTGACTATCCATCTTCCGTCAAAAATCAAATCCGACGCCCAGGTAAGCGCCGACCCGGTGGGTCAGACTGGACCAGTGCAAATTGAAGGACACCGGACCGATGATTGAATAATAGGCATATTCCACCCCCAGGCCGAGGATGCTGTTCCGTGTCAGGCCCGGTCCGAAATAATCTTTCATCGAATTGGCCGTTTCCGCAAAATTGAAAACGCCGGTCACATAGTTGTTCTTGAACACCTTGTACCGGAAATCCGCCCGAAGGACCATGACCAGATTCCCCAGCGCGGCGGCGTTGTTGATCCCAATGAACGGGATCTGCTGGTCCAGATAACGGCCGGGCAATGAGCCGCCGATCACATTGACGTAGGGCAGCGGGACGTCTTCCCCGAACAAGAAACGGGAATAGAACGCAGGGAGGACCGAAAAACGGTCCGTGAACGGCACAACCCCCTTCGCCCGCGTCTGGATGGCATGGAAGCCATGGATCTTGTCGGGAACGGCTCCGAATACCCAGGAATAATCCAGGCCGACACTGAACCCGGACTCCGGGAAATACCCGTCGTCGAACGTATCGGCAATTCCCTTCAGGAAGAAGGAGAAATAATTGTTTTTCAAGCTTCCCAGATCATAGTCGCCGATCACTTTGTCCGCCATGATGGAATTGATCCGGTAATAATCGCTGCGAATGCCGCCCTGCACGTCGAAATTGTACCAGTTGATGTTCGACAGATAGGCATCCTCCCGCAAATTCAAATATGCCGCCTTGAAATTGCTGCTCCCGATATTGAACTGGTTGCGGTCCGTCCAGCGGAGCGACCCGCCCAGGTTCACCGTAGGGCCGGAAGGAGAATTATAATAGTACCGCAAGCCCAGGTAGGGATTCGTCCCGACCTTGCCGGTGATGTCCAGGGCAGATCCCTGGAGACTGTGTACATTGATGCCCAGGTTGAGCAGGACCGACACGATTTCCTCCGTATCGAACCGGGCCCCGATTCCTACCTGGTGGATCGGTCCCTTCTTGCAGTTGATCCGGAGCCGGTAAGGGGCTTCTTCCCCGACCAGTTCGTATGTCACATAATCGAAAGCCTTGGTCCCGTAGATGGTCGCGACGGCATCCTCAATCTCCGCCCGGTCCACCGGATGCGCCACATGCATGCCGATCTTGCGCATCAGGTACTGGCTTTCGTTGTCGCTGACACCGGTAATCTCGATCCCCGAGATATCCACCGCTTCATTGTTGATATTCACCGCTTTACGCGACTGCAACGTAAGCGATTCCTCTCCGATCCGTTCCTTGATGGCCCAGAGGGTGTCCGCCTGCTCGAGGGCGGCGCGGTACCCGCGGTCGATGATGATGGCGATGCTCGCATCGTCGAAACTCATCATGTTGTATTCCGGCAGGTACGGCTTGATCGTCACATCAGGGATGGCGACATTTTTCTCATAAGACTCCCGGCCGAACATGTCGATTCCCTGGGAGATGATATCGGCGATATTGTTGATGCCGCTGTATTTCTTGTAACCGGAGGAAAGGTCCACCCCGATGACGATGTCCGCGCCCATTTCCCGCGCCAGGTCACAGGGGAAATTGTTCCGCATGCCGCCGTCGACGAGGACCATCCCCGCCGTCTTGACAGGAGCGAAGACCCCCGGAATGGACATCGTGGAACGCAAGGCCGTATTCAATTTGCCGGAATACCAGATTTTCGGTTTCGCCGTCACCATTTCGGTCGCCACGCAAACGAACGGGACCGGCAATTCCCCGAAAACGACCGGATCCTGGTAACCGACCGTCAGGGCGCTGATGATATTGCTCACATTCTGCCCGAAAATGAATCCGGACGGCAGGCTGCCGAGCAGATTGTCTTTCACCAGGGAAGTCGCATCTTCCGCCCCCGCACCCAGGCGGAGCTTGTCATACCGGTGCTCCACTCCGGCCAGTTCCTCATCCATCTGCCGGCTGGCCAGGAAGTCTTTTTCAGAGTAATAGAACGGGAACGACAGGAAGAACTTCTCTTTGTATTTGCTCTCCGCATAGGAGATGTATTCCCGGGGAATGGCGTCCGTCATGGCGCTGTTCCAATTGATGTTGCGGATGACGGTATCCATGGCCGCAGAATCATAGCCCAGGGCATACAATCCGCCGACCAGGCCGCCCATGCTGGTACCCAGCACAATATCCACGGGCAGTCCGACCGATTCGAGATAACGGATCACCCCGATATGCGCCGCTCCCTTCGCACCGCCGCCGCTGAGGACCAGGGCGACAGTCGGGCGCCGCTTCCGGATCCCGTCCATCCGGCTGCGGATCCGCGAGACCGCGATCGAATCCGCCCGGGGATCCAGGCCGTATTCGAGCCGCATGCCCGGGTGTTCCTTCGGATGCTGGGCACAGACCGTCCCTCCGGGCAGCAACAGTACCAGGAGCAGAAGCAGCGTATATGCCTTTTGTCTCATCATGCCTTGTGTTGTCCGGCCAGCATGCCGCAAGCCGCATAAATATCTTCTCCCCGGGAGGCGCGGATGGTCGCCGTGATGCCGCCGCGCGAGACCCGGTCCCGGAACAGTTCCATGACCGGTTCCGGAGAAGGGTCGTACGGGAAATCCGGAATCTTATGGAAACGGATCAGGTTGACCCGGCACTCGAGGCCGGAGAGCATCCGGGCAAGGGCATCCGCATGGCGTTTGTCGTCATTCAGCCCGGAAAACATGGTATATTCGAAACTGACCCGGCGCTGTCCGGAGAAATCGTACTGGCGGATCAGGGAAACAACCTCCTCCAGCGGATACGCTTTCTGGACCGGCATCAGGGAAAGGCGCTCGTCCGGAAAAGGATTGTGCAGGCTGACGGCCAGATGGCAGCGGGTCTCATCCAGGTACCGCTTCAGGGCCGGCAGGACGCCGATCGTGGACAGGGTGATCCGCTTGGGGCTCCAGCCGAAGCCCCAGGGTGCTGTCAGGATTTCGACCGCCCGGATGACATTGTCGTAATTATCCAGGGGTTCGCCCATGCCCATGAAAACCGTATTTGTCAATGAGTCAGATTCTTCCACCGACAGGAATTGCGAGATGATGTCCCCGGCGGAGAGATTTCCGTGGAAGCCCTGACGCCCCGTCATGCAGAACCGGCATCCCATCCGGCAACCCGCCTGGGAAGAAACACAAAGCGTCTTGCGCTCCCCGTCGGGAATCATGACCGCCTCTACGGCACTTTCTTCCAGCATCTCCGAACGTTCTGTCTCCACCCGGTCCAGCCCCTGCCGAAGCGAACAAGTGACCGGGAAAAGATACTTTTTCGTTCCGTCCGCGGAAACCCGGCAGTCCGAAACGGGCAGCACGCCGACCTCATAACGCTGCGACAGCGTCTGCCGCGCGGTTTTGGACAAATTGGTCATCTGGTCAATCGCGGAAACCTTTTTCTGATAGAGCCACTGCGCGATCTGCCCTCCCGCATAGGCGGGAAGTCCGGCCTCCAGGGCTATCTCCTTCAACTGGGAAGGCGTCTTTCCAAGCAATTTGATTTTCATGCGGCTTCTCCATGGACCATCTGCAAAAATACATATTTTTTGTTTTAGAATGCGGGGTTTTTTAATATCTTTGTCATGTACCGGATACCGGATTTTTTTATACACTTTTAATTCATTCTATTATGGCTAAAGAAGCAGCACAGGGAGCCGATGCCAACGCCGGAAGGCTGAAGGCACTGCAGGCGACGATCGACAAGATTGAGAAGGATTTCGGGAAAGGGACGATCATGAAGTTGGGAGATCAGCCACAATGGGACGTGCAGGTCATTCCAAGCGGGTCCATTGCCCTGGACCATGCCCTTGGGATCGGTGGATACCCCAGAGGCCGGATTATCGAAATCTATGGCCCGGAGTCCAGCGGTAAGACGACCCTGGCGATCCATGCGATCGCCCAGGCACAGAAACAAGGCGGTATCGCCGCCATGATTGACGCAGAGCATGCGTTCGACAGGACCTATGCCAAGGCACTGGGCGTAGATCTGGAAACCCTGCTCATTTCGCAGCCCGACAATGGGGAGCAGGCACTGGAAATCGCGGATAACCTGATCCGCTCCGGAGCAATCGACATCATCGTGATCGACTCGGTCGCCGCCTTGACGCCCAAGGCGGAAATCGAAGGCGAGATGGGCGACAACAAGGTCGGCCTGCAGGCACGGCTGATGAGCCAGGCCCTCCGGAAATTAACGGCAAATATCAGCAAGACAAACACTTGCTGCATTTTTATCAACCAACTCCGCGAGAAGATCGGCATCATGTTCGGCAATCCGGAGACGACGACCGGCGGCAACGCACTGAAGTTCTACGCCTCCGTCCGGATCGATGTGCGCCGCACGACGCAGATCAAGGACGGCGACGAGGCGCTGGGCAACCACACCAAGGTCAAGGTGGTGAAGAACAAGATGGCGCCGCCTTTCAAGAAAGCGGAATTCGACATTGTTTTCGGCGAAGGCATCTCGCACACGGGAGAAATCGTGGACCTCGGTGTCGAGCTCGGGATCGTGGGCAAGAGCGGTTCCTGGTTCAGCTACGGCGACCAGAAACTTGCCCAGGGCCGTGAGGCGACCAAGCAACTGCTCGCAGACAACACGGAACTGTGCGAGGAGATTGAAGCCAAAATCCGCGAAGCCCTGAAAAATATCCAGGACTAATCCTTCAATAAGAAGCTTTTAGGACAGGCGACCCGGTTCCGGGCCGCCTGTTTTTGCATGATAACAATCCCTCATTCATTTCCGGAATATTTTTTCGTTTCTTTTCGTTCGGCTGCCCCACCCTGTAAATAATCCGAAAAATTGTTTCGTTTTGTTTTAAAATATCGTACATTTGCATGCCATGAAAAGCGACATACCGTATTATTAACACATATTCACTAATCTTTTTATTCATGCATAGCACAAATCTTTTCAAGGCAATTACCCGATTCATTGGGGTTTCATGCCTGTCTGTACTGCTTTGCGCTCCGCAAGCCTTCGCCCAGAAGGTTGTCAAGGGCCGCGTCGTCGACGCCCAGAACCAGCCCGTGATTTCTGCCGGAGTACAGGAAAAAGGTACATCGAACGGTACGGTTACCGACCTGAATGGTGAGTATACGCTCACTACGAAGGGCAGCAGCCCGGTTCTCGTTTTCTCCTCCATCGGCTATGCCACCCAGGAAGTGGCGGTCGGAGGCAGGGCCGTCGTGAACGTGTCTCTTGCTGAAGATGCCGAAATGCTGGAGGATGTGGTTGTCGTCGGTTACGGTAGCCAACTCAAAAAGAGCGTTACCGGCGCCATTTCCTCTATCAAAGAGAAAGACTTCCGCGCTCCGAACGCCGTCAGCATCGACGCTTCCCTGAAGGGAAAGGTCGCCGGTCTGTCGATGAGCCAGAACTCCGCCCAGCCGGGTGGTTCCGTCTCTGCGAACATCCGTGGTGAACTTTCTCCGAACGGTTCCAACAGCCCGCTGTACGTCATCGACGGTGTGGTCATCAGCTCCAACTCGAACAACGCTGCCAAGCTGGGTCCGACCCGTCTGATGGACTACTCCCTGCGTGACGGTAGCAGCCGTTCCCCGCTCGCCACGTTGAACCCGAATGATATCGCTTCCATCGACGTCCTGAAGGACGCTTCCGCGGCTGCGATCTACGGTTCCGCGGCTGCGAACGGCGTTATCCTCATTACCACGAAGAAGGGCCAGAGCGGCAAACCGGTTGTCACTTACAGCGGTTCCACCTCCCTCCAGACCGTCGGCAAATACTACGAGATGCTCGACGCACCGACCTTCGTGGAGCAGGCAAACCTGGGCTCGAAAGAGAACTGGCTGTGGGCCAACAAGTACTATCCGTACGGCAAAGAAACAGCTCCTGCATCCGGATGGCCGATTGCTTATACGGACGCTGAAATCGCCGCGACGACAAAGACTTACGACCACATCAAGGAAGTCATCCGCACCGGTTACATCATCGACCAGAACGTTTCCATCAACGGCGGTACCGACAAATTCCGGGTCTATGGTTCCTTCAACTACTACGACCACACGCCGGTCCTGAAGGGTTCCTCCCTCACCCGTTACAGCGGCCGTATCAACATGGAGGCCCAGATCTTCGACTGGTTCAAGGTCAACATCAACAGCATGTACACCTTGAATAAATCCCAGAACCCGTCCATCGGCCACTGGAGAGAGAATGCCAATGAGGCGAACCTCACCAATGCAGCCATGTACTTCTCCCCCCGTATCCCGCTGACTGACGCGGACGGAAACTTGATGGCTCCGGAGTACGGAAACTCCAACAACCCGCTCAAGTACTTGCAGATCAAGGATAACTCGACGACCAAGCGGTTGTTCTTCACCCCGAACTTCGAGATCAAGTTCACTCCCTGGCTGAAAGCCAACGCCCAGCTCGCCATCGACAAGACGGACGACAACCGTGACGTCTGGTCTCCGAGCACCGCGAAAATGGCCCAGCAGATTCCTAATAACTATGGTGCCTATTCCAACGGCTACAACAACAACTACTCCGCCGAGGAATACCTGACCTTCGACAAGACGTTCGGTATCCACTCGATCAACGCCGTCATCGGTACCGGTTACTATGTTGCGGAAGGCAACAGCTACGGTTTCTCCGTCTTCAACCTCCCGACCGATGCCCTTGAGAACAACGCACTCCAGATGTCCGCCGATGTCGAGGAGACCACCTACAACTCGAACCGTTGGAAGAGAACGAAGATGTCCTACTTCGGCCGTATCAACTACTCGATCGCTGACAAGTACGTCATCGGTGCCACCCTCCGTCGGGACGGTTCTTCCGTGTTCTCCGCCAACCACAAATGGGGCTGGTTCCCGGGCGTTTCCGCTGCGTGGAACATTTCCAACGAGAACTTCATGGAGAATGTCGAATGGGTCGACTTCCTGAAACTCCGTGCCGGTTGGGGAACCTCGGGTAACGAGTCCATCCTGACCAGTAAGTATTACACCCTGACCACCTTCGGCAATGCCCCTTCCGGCGGTTGGTATTATTTCGACGGTGCCCTCACCAACGGTATCTACCAGCTCCAGAAAGGCAACCCGAACCTGAAATGGGAAACCGATATCACCTTCGACGCCGGTCTTGACTGGACGCTCTTCGGCGGCCGCCTCACCGGTAGCTTCGACTACTTCGTCCGTACGGCGAAAGACCTCCTCGACTTCGCGATCCTTCCGATCAACGACCTTGTGAACCAGCAGGCCAAGAACATCGGTAAGACCCGGTCCCAGGGTTGGGAAATCTCCCTGCGCGGAGACATCATCCAGCACAAAGACTTCGGATGGTCGGCCTACGCCAACCTGTCCCACTACAAGTCCTTCTGGATGGAGCGCAACCCGGAAGTCAGCCTCAAACCTTGGGAGAGCGAGACGGATGACATGGGCGCCATGTTCGGTTGGAGAACCGACGGCATCTTCAAGAGCAAGGAAGAAGTGGACGCACAGACCCTCCAGCCCAAGGCTTATGCCGGTAACCTCCGCTACAAGGACCTGAACGGTGACGGCAAACTCGACAACGATGATGTCGACTACTTCGGCACTTCTCACCCTTGGGGTATCTTCGGTCTGGGAACCAGCCTGCGCTGGAAGAACTTCACCCTCGATATCGACGGATACGGTCGCCTCTTCCAAAAGAGAAAATACGGATGGGGATACACCGGTCTGATCAACGGTGACAACAAACTCAACAAGAGCGTCCATATCTTCGACCGCTGGACTTCTTACAATACCGACGGCTTCCTGACGAGTATCGCTTCCGATGAAACCGCCAACAACAATAACTCCGGCAACAACGACTACACCCTCAAGAATACGCACTACCTGCGCCTGAGCAATGTGAAGTTGACCTACAACCTGCCGCAGTCCCTGCTTAGCAGCACCAAGATTTCGAACGCAGCCGTCTACTTCGACCTGCAGAACTCTCTCCTGCTGACCAACTACGAAGGTCTGGATCCGGAAATGGAAAGCAACTCCGCTCCGTTCCCGATTCCTCTCACTGCCGTTCTCGGTGTCCAACTTACCTTCTAATTTCTAAACAAAGACGAATATGAAAAAGATATTTCTTTACATTGCTTCCGCTCTGGCCGCCGTCTGCGTTGTCACTTCGTGCGATCTGGATGCCGTCGTGTATTCGGATATGACGGAAACCAACTACCCGCAGACCGCAGCTGACGCACAGTCGCTTCTGGACGGCATGTACGGCTATCTGAAAACGAACTCCGGTTCCGTCAACATGAATTCCACAGCGAATACCGGTTGGGGCTGGCCTGTCTGGTCCATCGGTAACATCGGCTGGTACGGCTGGCAGATGGTCACCTCCGACGAAGGCCGTTCGGGCGGTGCTTCCAACCAGTATACAGACTTCACCTGGGGTACCTCCGGTGACTGGCTCCAGACCTTCCAGATTATCAAGAACGTGACCCGTATGACCTACATCATCGACGTCATCGAGAAAACGGAAGGCATCTCCGCGGCCAAGAAGGCCGAGATGATCGCCGAGGCGAAGTGCCTCCGCGGTATGTTCCTCTATGTGGTCTATGACCTCTTCGGACCGTTCCACGTGACGTTGGATCCGGCCGAGATCAACGACATCGAATACGTCAAACGTCCTTCCAAGGAGGAATACCGCTCCTGGATCATCAAGGATTTCGCGGATGCGATTCCGAACCTTCCCGGCAAGACCAACGGAACGGCCATGTGGGGCCGCCTGAACAAGGGCTTCGCCAGCATGATGCTTTCGAAGATCTACATGCGCGAACACGAGTATGACAAGGCCGTCCCGTATCTGGAGTCTCTCCTGAACATGGGCTACAAGATCGACCCTGACTATTTCGCCCCGTTCGCCGAGGAAGAGAATGACGAGAACATCTACTGTATTCCTTCCGGCGTGAAGGCCGACAACGAGTTCTACTTCTACACGACGCCGGGCAACTGCGCCGCCTTCCTGAATGTCAACAAGAAACACTCCCACGATGGAAAGGGAACCTTCAATACGACCAAGTACTGGGGCGGCTTCAAGATCCAGTGGGACTTCTATGACACCTTCGACGACAAAGATGTCCGTAAGGGCGGTATGGCCGAGTCCATCCGGGACATCAACGGCAATGTCTGGACCCGTGAGAATCCGGGTTCGACGAACCTCCAGTACGGTGCGATGTGCTGCAAGTACTTCTATCCGCAGGACCGTGCCTACGCGGGCAATATCCACAGCGTTTGCTTCCGCTATGCGGACGTACTCCTGTCGCTGGCTGAGTGCTACACGATGATCGCCGGCAAGCCGACCCCGAAGGCGATGGAATACATCAAGATCATCACCGACCGTGCCAATACGACCGACCTGATGCCCGCCAATGTCGCTACCGACCTGGAAGCCTTCAAGACCTTCCTTCTGGCTGAGCGCGGACGTGAGTTCTATGTGGAAGGATGGCGCCGTGACGACCTCCTCCGCTTCGACGACTACATCGCTTCGGCCCAGCGCCGCGGCAAGAAGAACGCAACGGAGAAGAACAAACTCATGCCGATTCCGCAGCGGGTCATCAATGAGTCCAACGGAATCATCGAACAGAATCCGGGTTACTAATCGGATATCTCTGGTTTAGAGAAGGCTGGACGCGCCTGCAGTGCGTCCAGCCTTTCTTGAAAAAGCGCAGATTAAAAAAATCACTTTCCGCTTTTACGAAAGTTAACTAAATTAGGACATTCAAAACCATACACCATGAGCTTCAAGAAGATTACCCTGCTCCTCGCCGGACTGAGCCTTTCCCTGTTGGCGATGGGACAGTCTGCCAAAAACAAAGGCTATGTCGTCGTAACCGATTACCTCAAGGCCGACGGCAAGAAAGATGTCAGTGACGCCATCCAGAAAATCATTGACGCAAACCCGAACCGGACCATCTATTTCCCGGATGGCGTATACGTGATCTCCAAACCGATCAATACCCCGGCCGACCCGACCAAGAGCGTGTCCCTGCAACTGTCCAACTACGCGATTATCCGGGCTGCCGAGGGGTGGTCTCATGAAGAAGCCATGATCCGCCTGGGCGGAAAAGACCCGTTCAATACGATCTATGTCCCGGGCAGCAATTATTATCTGGACGGAGGCATCATTGACGGAAATGGCGTTGCCACAGGCATTTCCATAGACAGCGGCCGTGAGACCGTCGTCCGCAACACGTCCATCAAGAATACCCAGGTCGGTATCCAGATCAACCGCGGAGCGAACAACGGTTCCTCCGACTGCGACATCCATGACGTGAACATTGTCGGCAACAAGGCAGATAACAGTGTCGGCGTGGTCGTCATCGGATATGACAACACCTTCTCGAACATGCGCATCGCCAGTATCCACTACGGTTTCCATATCATGTCGGGCGGAAACAGCCTGCGGAACATCCATCCGCTGTACACGAGCAACGGATATGAGTCCGGGGAATATGCGACCAGCTGCGCGTTCCGGGATGATGCCAACAACAACTTCTACAGCTATTGCTACAGCGACCAGTTCGCCATCGGATTCCAGAGCAAAGGCAACCACGTCGTTTATTCCGACTGCTTCTGCTGGTGGTATTCGAACAAGGGCGGCCGCCACACGGCATTCAAGTCAACCGGCAAGTTCAACGGTGTCGTTTCGAACATGACCGTCGGCTTTGTCAAGAGCAGTGCAGCGGAAGAAAATGTCGTCCTCGATGCAGCCGAAGACGGCGGTTTCGGTGTCTTCACCAATCTGTATGTGACAGATCTCTCCACCCTGACAGACCACACCTACCAGAAATACATGAGATAACATGAACAGGAAGCGCATCGCAGCATGGGCGGCAGGAGCCGCCCTGTTGGTGCTGTCTTTTAGCGCATGTTCTGCGGACGGCACCCAAGAGCGTCCCCAATGGACGGAGCAGCAGGCCTGGGAATGGGACAAGAAAGTCGGTCCGATCAAGGGGTTCAACGAGCCTGCAGCGGGTTACCCGGGGATGTCCCTTGAAGACATTATCAAAAAGGCCTCGGAATACGGGCTCAACAGCGTCCGCTTCTGGGTACACGGCGGTACGGTGGAAGAGCAGATTGCCGATATCCACAAATACGCCGACATCAGTGAGAAATACGGGATGACCATCTCCCCCGTCCTTTCTTTCCAGCGCCGGAAAGAGTTCTTTGGGAACCCCGATGAAGAACAGGGTCTCAAAGAGGCGGAAAAAGCCATCAAGGCCATCATCACCCCCTTCAAGGATGATTCCCGCATTGTCCTGTGGGATATCTGGAACGAGCCCAACTGCGACATTTTCCTCGCGGACGGCGGAACGAATGAAAAACAGACCCGGCACGAACTGGACTGGATTGAAAAAATGGTCCACTGGTGCAGGGAAGTCCGTCTTTCCCAGCCGATTACATCTTCCATCTTCTTCGACTCCGGAGCCCGCGCGGACACGACCAGCAGCCTGTTCCAGCGGCGCGTGGAAGTCGAGAACATGATGGACCTGCACAATTTCCACAGCTATGCCTGCTCCAACAAGGGACAGGACATTGACGTAACGCTCCGGAAAATCCGCAAGATGAGCGACCGTCCGATTGTCTGCACCGAGTGCCTGACCCGCCCGAACGGATCGGGTGTCGGCCGGACGCTGACCAAATTCGCGGATGAGCACGTCCATTTCTATATCTGGGGTTCCTTCATCTCCGACCGGAACTGGACCGTCAAATGGATGCGCAGTACCTATGACCCGTACGAGGTCGTTTTCCACAATACCATGTATGCGGACGGCGACTACATTGACGGACGCGAGATCGACATGCTGCGGGAATTCCGCTTCAGCGAGCCCGGAGAAACTGCCGATCCCGGTCTGGAATACACCGAACGCTGGTCGCACGAACGCGCCTGGAAACGCATGGTCTGCGGCCCTGTCAAGGGAATCCATCTTCCTTCGGCCAACCTGGCAGCCGTGCCGGCCGGCTACAACAGTGCCCGGATCAAATTCAATTACCAGGACTGGGCGGCGGACAAGGACGCCTTCTTCGCCCGGACGGATGCGCTGGTAAAAGCCGCGAATGCCCGTGGCATCACCCTCCTGCCCGTGCTGGTGGATGACAATGACAGCGCCGTTTCCGACGAGGCGCTCGGCGCTTATGTCGAAAGCGTTATCGGCAAATATTACTACGATCCTGCCATCCAGGCATGGGACCTGTATTGGCATCCCGGCGAGAAGTGGAATGACAAAGAGAAACTCTCCCGCAGGGTGACGACGTTGTTCCAGTATGCACGCAACCAGTACGCGAACCAGCCGCTGACAGCAACGCCGCTGGTGCGTGTCAAACCCTTCGAGCCCGGCTTTGACTACATCAATGCCCTCATGCACGGAAGGACGAACGGCTGGACCAAACTGGAGTATCCGGGAGCGAGCGACGTGGAACTGGTCCACAAGATCTGGAGCATCTCCGATGTCCTCTCCTTCTCGACAGACCAGCCGCAGCCCGAGGCCGGATGGCTCCTGAGCATCTGCTTCCGCTATGGCCGTCCGATTTTCTGCACGGACCTGTCCTCCCCTTCCACGGAAGAGGCCGTCAAGACCCTGGAGCGCTTCTCCATGAGCCATGTCTTCTGGTATACGGGCAAGCCCCTGCCGGCCAGCGCAGTAGCCGGTTTCCGCTTCCAACCCATTTCAACGAAACATTAAACCCTGATTTTCAATGAAGAAAGCAATCTACAGCCTCCTTGCCATCCTGATGGCCGGCCTGCTTGCCGCCACACCTTCATTTGCCCAGCAAGTGACTATGTCCGTTGAGCAAGAGACCATTCCCACGTACCAGATCGGTGCGCCGGAGGTGAATCCCATCTTTTTCACGGGCCGTACCTATCAGGGAGCAGAAGGCTACATCTATCCCTATCCCCTGTACGATGTCATGACGGACAAGGTCGTCGACCAGACCTATGATATCGTCAAGCTGAAAAACAACTACATCAGCCTGGGCGTCCTCCCCGAAATCGGAGGCCGCATCTTCCAAGCGGAAGACCTGACGGACAATTACCACTTCTTCTACACCCAGACCGGGATCAAACCCGCCCTGATCGGCATGCTCGGTGCCTGGCTCTCGGGCGGTGTGGAATGGGACATCCCGGACCATCACCGCGCCAGCAGCTACATGCTGGTTGACTGGACAATGGAAGAGAACGCCGACGGCAGCAAGACGGTCTGGGTCGGAGAAACGGAATTGAGGCACCGGCTCAAATGGTCGGTCGGCATCACCATCTTCCCGAACAGCTCCCGCGTGCAAGCCAGCGTGAAGGTCATCAACCCGACCCCGATGGTGCAGTCCATGCTCTACTGGGCCAATGTTTCGGTCCACTGCAACGAGGACTATCAGGTTGTCTTCCCGCCGGATGTCCAGTTCGGGACCGACCACAGCAAGGTATACTTCACCCGCTGGCCGGAAGGCCCCGTTTCGCGCAGCAACAAGACCGAGGTGGACCTGTCCTGGTGGAAAAACTTCGACCAGTCATCCCGTTCCATTTTCGCCTGGGGCAGCCGCATGGGCTTCGTCGGCGGCTATGACCACGGAAAAGACGCCGGTACCGTCCACGTTGCCAACCGTTTCCAGGTTCCCGGCAAGAAATTCTTCCTGTGGGGCAACAACCCGACCGGCATGCTCTGGAACAAGATCCTTTCCGACAATGACGGGCATTACCTGGAATTGATGGGCGGCGGTTATTCCGACAACCAGCCGGACTACAGCTGGCTCGCTCCGGGTGAAATCCGTGAATTCAAGCAGACCTGGTTCCCGATCAAGGGCATCAAGGGCATCAAGAATGCAACCGAATTCGCCGCCGTGAACCTGCAGAAAGCTGCGGACGGGAAATGGCTGGTCGGCTACAATGCTTCCATCGATCTCAAGGGCGCGAGGGTCATCCTGGCCGCAGGCGACAAGATGCTGCTGGACAAGAAGATTGACATCAATCCCGACAAATTCTTCCTCGAAGAAGTCGCCGTTCCCGCCGGTGTGGCGGAGAAAGACCTGTACACGGCTTTGTGCGACGCCAAGGGCAACCTGCTCGTGGATTACCGCCCTGTCCAGCTGGAAGAGAAAGAATTGCCGAAGGTCATCGACGGGACGAAACCTGTGGACCAGTACGAGACAGTGGAAGAACTGTATCTGGCCGGACTCCGTGTCGACCAGTTCAACAATGCCCGCCTGGACTACATGGACTTCTACAATGAGGCGCTCCGCCGCGACCCGGGTGATGCCCGCGTCAACATCGAGGTCGGCAAGCATTACATCCGCCAGGCAGCGTGGGCCAAGGCTGAGGAGCATCTCCTCCGCGCCCAGGCCCGCCTGGAGCACGACTATACGCGTGCCTACAACACGGAAGCAGATTATTATCTGGGCTATGTCTACCGCATGACCGGCAAACGGATCGAAGCGGAGGAAAACCTGTGGGCAGCGACTTACACCCCCGCCTTCAAGCATCCCGCCTATTACCAGCTCGCCGTCATGGCCACGGAAGACAAGGACTACAACAAAGCCCTCCAGCTGGCTGACGATGCCCTGCTGACCGGCGCGCACGACCTGCAGACCTTGACCCTGAAGACCTATCTGCTCCGCAAGCTCGGCCGCAAGGACGAGGCGCAGAAAGTGATTGCCGCGATCAAGCGCATCGATCCGCTCGACTACTGGAGCGAATTCGAGCAGAGTTATCTCCAGAAAGGGAATCTCTCCTTCCTCGCAGGCACCCGCAGCCGCCGCAGCGAAGGCATCATTGCCGTGCAGGAGCTCCTCGAAGTTGCTTGCAACTACTTGAATCTCGGGGACAAAGAAGCCGCCCAGGCTGTGATTGACGAAGCCATCGGCATCGGCACGCCTTTCGCCGATTATCCGCTCGTGCACCTGTACCGCGCCTACATCGCCGGAGATGCGGAGGCAGTGGCCAAGGCAACGCAGCTGAGCCCCCGGAACAACTTCCCGCTGCGCCTGGAAGAGGTGCAGATGCTGGAAACCCTTGAGGCCAAGTATCCCGACAACAGCGTCATCCCGTATTACCTGGGCAACCTGCTGTACTATATCGGGCAAAAAGACCGCGGACTGGCCGAATGGCACAAGTCCGTCAAGATGAATCCTTCCTTCTCCCTGGCCTGCCGCAACGTCGGTTTCGGAGAAGGCCAGAAGGGCAACTACAACGATGCGCTCAAGTATTATGACATGGCCATCGCGGCGGATCCGTCCGACCCGATGCTCTTCACGGAATCCGACAAAATCTGCGAAAAAGCCGGCATCGACGCCAAGACCCGCATGAAACGGCTGGAAGCCAATATAAAGACGGTCATGAAGCACGACGATGCCGTCATGCGCCTGCTCCAGACCTACAACACGACCGGCAATTATGACAAGGCCATCAAGATCATGAATACCCGTCACTTCCACCTGTGGGAAGGCGGCGGAGAGATCCACAACATCTATGTGGCCTCCCATATCCTGAAAGGACAGTCTTACCTCGAGAAGAAGAAGTACGACAAAGCCCTGAAGGAATTCGACCTGGCGACCCTGTATCCTGAGAACCTCGAAGTGCCTGCCCCGGCCGGCAAGAATGTCACGCTGGAATCCCTGCTGCAAGAAATGCAGGATGAGCTGAACGACAATTACGCGAAGTTCGGTGAGGCGGATAAGGCAGCTACGCAAAAACGGATCGAAGAATACAAGAAACTCCTGGAAATCATTAAGAAACGATAACGGGATGAAACATTACCTGCTGTGGGCGGCCGCTGTGCTGGCGGTCGCCTGCACAGCAAAACCGAAACCGGTTTTGCTGGATGAGACAAAATTCAAGACCGAGGTTGACGGCGCACCGGTATCCCTCGTCACGATCCAGGGCGGGAAACTGGCCCTGCAGGCGACGAATTTCGGCGGCCGGGTCGTCTCGCTCTTCGTCCCGGACAAAACCGGGGCGTACAAGGATGTCGTCCTGGGGCATGAAACCATCGACGAATACGTCCACTACACCAAGGAACGGTTCCTGGGAGCCTGCGTCGGCCCCGTCGCGAACCGGATCACGAATGCCTCTTTCACCATCGACGGCGTCACCTACCAACTGGACGCAAACCACGGAGGGAAAGGGACCCTGCACGGCGGATTCAAAGGATTGGATTCGGTTGTGTGGGACATCCGGGAGAAAACGGACCATTCCGTCACGTTCCATTATCTGCACAAGGACGGCGAAGCAGGATTCCCGGGAAACCTGGACATCCTGATGACCTATTCGCTGACACCGGACGACTCCTTCAAGATTGAATACAAGGCGACGACGGACAAGACCCGTCCCGTCAATATTTCCAATCACCCGTATTTCAACTTCTCGCAAAGCGGTACCATTGACAACTACGTGATGTACATCAATGCGGACGCCATTACCGCGACCCAGGGCCTCGACATCCTCAGTCCCCCGGTTTCCATCGTCGGGACAGCCATGGACTATCGCACGCCCCATCCGGTCGGGGATGCGTTCAGCAGCGACTACGATCACTTGAAACGCGGCCGTGGTTTCGACCACAACTACTGCCTGAACCGCAAGGAAGCAAAGGACATCGAGCTGGCAGCTTCCGCCTACGACCCTGCTTCGGGCATTTTCCTGGAGGTCTTTACGGACCAGCCTGGCCTGCAGGTTTACAGCGGACAGTATTTCAACGGGGAAGAGAACGGCAAATACGGTTCCAAACTCCTGTACCACGGTTCCCTGACCTTTGAAACCCAGAATTGGCCGGACGCTCCGAACAAACCGGATTTTCCGGATCCCTACCTGAAGCCCGGGCAGACCTACACGCATACCTGCATCTATCATTTCTCGACAAAATAATTCAGATTCCGTCCGGGAGGACAGCTTGGGCTGCCGCTTCCGGACGGAGTTTTACCGGCACACGCATGAACATGACAGCCAACAAGTTATTCGCATCCATCCTGCTGCTTGGCGCGATCTCCTGTCAAGGAGGGCGCCCGGAGAGGACCGCTGATGAGCTCCCGCCGATCTGGCCGGATTATACCGGCGTGACCGTCCCGGTGAATATCGCCCCCATGAACTTCGGCCCGGCAGACGGGCTGCCTGTCAGACGCATGCATGTCGAGGTGTGCGACCCCTCCGGAAAACCCGTGCTCCGCAGCCGCGGCACCGTCGCCCGTTTTCCGCTCCGCCGCTGGCACCGGATCCTGAACCGGCACGCCGGAGCAGACCTGACTTTCCAAGTAGCGATGCGGACCCAAACCGGATGGACCCGGTACCGCCCCTTCACGATGCACATCAGCCTCGACCCCATTGATTTCGGACTGACCTACCGGCTCATCCCGCCCGGCTACCAGTCTTTCGGACACATGGGCATCTACGAGCGCCATCTTTCGGATTTCCGGCAACGGGAGCTGATCGATACGCGGATGCTGGACTCCGGGTGCATCAACTGCCACACCCAGAACCGGACCGATCCGGCTTCGTTCAGCCTGCATGTACGGGGAGCCCACTCGGCCACCCTCCTCCGGCATGACGGGCAGATGGAATGCCTCAACACCCTCACGGACAGCACAGGCGGATTCTTCGTTTACCCGTACTGGCATCCCACCGGCCGCTATACGGCTTATTCGGTCAATACGACCCGGCAGTCATTCTATTCCGCTGCCGACCATTTCCTGGAGGTTTATGACGAGAAATCGGACATCATCGTCTATGAGCCCCAGACCCATACCGTTCTCCGCCCCCGGGAACTCAGCCGCAAGGACCGGTTTGAAACCTGGCCTGCATTCTCGGCGGACGGGAACACCCTGTATTATTGCTCCTCCCTGCCGGGCCGCCTCCCGCGGGATGCCCGCCAAATGCAGTACAGCCTGTGCAGCCTGTCCTTCGACCCGGCCACAGGCACATTCGGAGCGAAAGCGGACACCCTGGTCGATGCACGCGTGAAAGGGATATCCCTGAGCCAGCCCCGTCCGTCTTACGACGGGAAATACCTCCTCGTGACAGCCGCCGATTTCGGGACATTCCTGATCTGGCACAAAGAAGCCGATCTGTGGCTGTACAATCTGGAAAACGGCGACTTTTACCCGGCCGGCGGCATCAACAGCGGCGACACGGAAAGCTTCCACAACTGGAGTTCCAACTCCAAATGGGCCGTTGTCGCCTCGCGTCGGGACGACGGCCTCTATACGCGCCTGTATCTGGCGCACATGAACGAAGAAGGACGCTTCGACAAGGCCTTTCTCCTTCCGCAGAAGAATCCCGGAAAGTATTATTCCGAAATGATTTATTCATACAACACCCCGGATTTCACTTCGGAGCGTGTTCCTTTTGACCGGCATGCCGTACGCAAAGCCGTCCTCGCGAAGGATAGACAAGGTGTCAAAGCAAACGGAATGAATCCCTGAAAAACATGAAACGTCACTCTATCATACGGATCCTCGCAGCGGGACTGGCTGCCGCCCTGCTGAGCCTCACCGGATGCACCGAAAAAGAACAGCCGGACGGAACTGTCTCATACAGCGCTGAATATGTAGTTGTTACGCAGCATGGAATCAAGAACGACGGGACCCCGATCGGCGGCGAACTCAACGCGCTGGTCAAGGCCAACTATGGGAAAACGCTCTATTTCCCGCCCGGGGTTTACCGCCTGACCGAACCGATCGTACTTCCCTACGACTATGCGAAGAACGTCAACCTAATGCTCGACCACAATGCCGAGGTCACTTCGTCCATCCACCTGGACGCCCTGCTGAAAATCGGCTTCTCGGAAATGACGAACACCTCCCGCATGCGGCTGTTTTCTTTCGTCGAAGGCGGTACCTTCAATGCGGAGAACACGGATGTCGGCATCTGGGTCAACGGCTTGAAACAACTGGTCTCCCTGCGCACGCTCAATGTCATCAAATGCCACGGAACACACATCAAAATCAGTGTGACGGACGATTTCAAAGGCACGGGCAGTTCGGACACGAAGCTGGACAATGTCACGATTGAGGGATATTCCTCCAATGAAAACAATTACGGGATCTATATCGACCGGTCCTGCTGCGACTGCAAGATTTCCGACTGCTTCATCTACGGGACCCGATGCGCCATCTATACCGCCTCTGCAGGCCACATCATCAACAATGTGCACATCCTGTCCTGGGTCGCCGCCGGCGGAGAAAACGGCGCATTTGTCGGGACGGAAGGCATCCGGGTCGAAAGCGGCGGGTTCTTTACCTTCAACGAAATCTACTTCGACACGACAGACCACGACCTGGTCATCGGGAATGTTTCGCCGGACATCATCATGGAAAAGCCCCTGTCGTATTCCTGGTACAAAGGGCTCGGATCCGCTTTCGTCTACCGTCCGGATTATATCAGCCCGTTCCGGCTGAAAATCTCCGGAGGGAACATTGACCTCGGCAACAAAGCGGACAATTTCAGGATTTTCCACATCGACCGCACCATCATCCCCTCGGACAACGAGCAGCGCATCACATTTACCAACAACAACTTGATGGGCGCAAGCAAACTCTACCCCCTGGACTATTCCCTGATGATGAAGATGCGGGGGACACGGAGCGAAAAGCTTGTCAACAAGCCCTCAGCCTTCGAAGCGGGAGTTTGGTATCCGCTCGGAGCCCTGGCCATCAGCCCATCTGAGAATCACCTGGAGGTCCGCCTGTCCAACGAACAACGCATCCGCCTGAAAGTCAATTATTCCACGAACGGTGTCGACATCCAGAAAGAAACGGCCGTCCCGGAAGGCTTCACCCTGGGTTATCTCGTGCAGGACAAATGCTGCATCCTGCTGTTCCAAAGCACGGCACAGGTCACCCTGCAACCTGAAGTCATCGACCTGGACGGAAACAGTTCCTACCTCTGCACCCCGGACAAAGACAAGGTCTACACCTTGAAAGACTATACAACTACCACTTACGTCAATCCTATCTGATATGTCCCATATCCTGAAAAGAATCCTGCCGACAGCCGTTCTGGGTCTGCTGAGCCTGTGGTTCTGGGCCATTATTAGCCCGAGTATCCTGCATTTCCACGAAACGGCACAGTTTTTCCCGTATACCTGGACCCACCTGCGGGAAGCGCTCGGCATCCCGGGCGGACCGGCCCGCTATGTATCGGAATTCTTCGTCCAGTTCTTCCTGTACGCATTCCCGGCCGGGCTGATTGTCTCCCTGTTCCTCTGCGCCCTGCAAGGCTTGTCCTGGAAACTGGCCTGCCAGTTCCGGAAACAGGAGTCTGAGGCACTGTACCCCCTGAGCTTCATTGTCCCCTTCTGCGCGTGGACCTATCTCTGCGATTTCGGGAACATGTTTACAGGAATCGTCGCCCTGACCGGAGTCCTTGCCGGCGCCTGCCTGTATTTCAACAAGGAACGCTCCTGGGGGGCTGCGGCGCTGACCACCCTGCTGCTGTACTGGACTTGCGGGCCGTTGGCCGGCATCTTTGTCCTCCTGCTGGCCCTGCATACGATCCTGAAGGGAGGCAAGGCATGGCCGGTCATTGCAGCCCTCGCGCTATGGGCCCTGCTCCCCTTCCTCTGGCATTATTGCATCCAGTATACCCTGAAGGAACTGTATCTGGGCAATGAATACTACCATGAGCCGCAGAAATGGTCTGCAGGCTATTGGATACTGGCCGCTTCTCCCTTGGCAGTCTGCCTGGTCCAGGGACTGCTTCCCGCACCCAGGGAAGGACGTGGAGCGACATGGTCATGGCTGATCGGCAGCATCCTGGTCTTCGGCCTGGGCTGGTTCTGGATGATCCGGCACTGCAACCCGACGTATGAACGGATTTTCAAATACGATAAGATGGCCCTCCACCAGGACTGGGACGGCATCCTGGCCAAAGCCAAAAAAGTTCCGCCCCGGACCCTGGCCGAAGCGACAGCTGTCAACCTGTCCATGGCCATGCAGGGGCGCCTCCTGACCGATCTCTTCCAATTCCAGCAACCGGGTCCCACTTCCCTGTTCCCGGACTATGCGTCCGGCTATGTCGTTACCCTGACCGCAGGTGAATCCGTCTACCGGGCAGGCCTGCTCAGCACGGCCCGCCATTACGCTTTTGAGGAGTACGAGTCCTATCCGAACTACCAAGTCAGCGCCCGACACATGAAACGCGTGGCGGAAATCGATCTCATGCACGGACAGTACACCTTGGCCCGGCGTTTCCTCAAAGACCTCAGTCACACGTTGTTCTATCGGAAATGGGCGAAACGGTACCTCGAAGACCCGACCCGTATCGAAGAAGATCCGGAATACCGGCGTCTGATGCAATACCGTGATTCTTCCGATTTCCTGTACAGCGATTCTTCCGATGACGACAAGCGTGAAATGCTCCGCAACATTGTTGCAAAAGACGGACAGGTTTCCGTCCCAATGCAATACCTGCTGGCGTATGACCTGCTGGCCCGTGACCTGTTCTCCCTGCGGGTTCACCTGCTCCTTATCGATTTCAAAGGGGAAGTGCCGCCGCTTATCCAGCAGGCTGCGGCCATGTTTGACGGCGCCTTCTTCGAAGTCGCTCCCGAGGAACGCGCGCTGGTGAGCGATGAAATCCGCAAACAGTACTCGGACTTCCAGACCGCCTTGATTGAGGACCGGAGCGGCGGCGAGATCAAAGCCCGCTTCGGTAAGACCTATTGGTACTATTATTCGCAAAAACAATGAAACGGATTATCGGCCTATTGCTTCTCGCCGCCGGCACCTTGTCCTGCGCAGGGACGGACGGGACCTCTTCAGAGGCATTCCCTCCTATCTGGCCGGATTACACGGATGTTACCATCCCCGTGAACATTGCCCCGATGAATTTCGGGCCGGCGGACGGACTGCCCGTCAAGGGCTTACGCGTGGAAGTACGCACGCCGGACGGGAAAACCGTGCTGCGGAGCCGCGGCCGCGTCGCCCAGTTCCCCCTCCGGCGCTGGCACAAGATCCTCCGGCGGCAGGCCGGAAGTTCCCTGACCTTCCATGTCGCGATGAAAGTGGAAGGGCAGTGGACGAACTACAAGCCTTTTGACATGCATGTCAGCCCCGACCCGATCGACTACGGACTGACTTACCGCATGATTCCTCCGGGCTACCAGTCCTTCGGCCACATGGGCATTTTTGAACGGAACCTGTCCAATTTCCACCAACGGGAACTGATTGATACCCGCATGCTCAATTCGGGCTGTGTGAACTGCCATACACAAAACCGGACAGACCCTGCAACGTTCTCCCTCCACATCCGGGGGCGCCACGGTGCGACCGTCCTGCAACACGACGGGCAGTCCGAGTATTTGAATACCGTAACAGACAGTACCGGCGGCGTTTTCGTCTATTCGTACTGGCATCCATCCGGAGAGTATATCGCGTATTCCACCAATGCTACGCGTCAGTCATTCTACACGGATTCGCACCGCTTGCTGGAAGGCTACGACGAAAAGTCGGATGTCATCGTGTACCATGTTCCCAGCCACGCCATCCTGCGGCCGCCGCAAAGCAACCGGAAAGACCGCTTCGAAACCTGGCCGTCCTTCTCGGCAGACGGGAAATCGCTTTACTATTGCGCATCGCCCGCCTGCAGGCTTCCGCGAGATGTCAAATCGTTGAAATACAGCATCTGCCGTCTGGAATTCGATCCCGCAACCGGCACTTTCAGCGAGCAAGTCGACACCCTGCTCAACGCCCATGCCCTGGATCAGTCGTTCAGCCTCCCCCGCCCTTCGTATGACGGAAAGTATCTCCTGATTACCGTCGCAAATTTCGGGACACTCCAGACCGGACACAAGGAAGCAGACCTGTGGCTGTACAACCTGGAAACCGGAGCCTTCTACCCGGCCGGCGGAATCAACAGCAAGAATACCGAGAGTTTCCACAACTGGAACTCTTCGTCCAAATGGGCAGTCACCTGTTCGCGCCGGGACGACGGACTCTATACGCGGCTGTATCTCGCCCACATGAATGATAACGGTGTGTTTGACAAAGGTTTCCTGCTACCACAGAAGAACCCGGGAAAGTATTATTTCGAACTGATTTATTCCTATAACACGCCGGATTTCACGTCCGGAAAGGTCCAGTTCAACCGCCATGCAGTCCGCAGGAAAATCATGGCACCCGAACGGGATTCTGTCCACGTACGGACAAATTCCTGATGCATTCCCTTCTAATGACAGTTGATCTAAATAGTTATACGCCACATGTTTAGTAACAAGATTATCCGGGCGGCACTTCCCGCAGTCCTCCTTCTCTGCACGCTGACCGGCCCAACCTCCGCCCGCGAGCGGAAGCAATGGACCGAAAAACAAGCCTGGGAGTGGGAGAAGAAAACAGGTGTCATCATCGGTTTCAACCAGCCGGAATCCCCCTATCCCGGCATGACCAATATCCAGCTCTTGGAAAAAGCCAAGGAGCTTGGATTCAATTCGGTCCGCTTCTGGCTCAAGGGAGCGACCGCCGAAGAACAAGCCGCGTACATCCGCAAGATGGCTGACGAGGCAGAGCAATTCGGCATGACCATATCCCCTGTCCTTTCCATTCAGCGCAAATTATTCAGGGACAAGGAGAATGAACAAGAGAACCTGAAGAAAGCGGAGGAAGCCATCAAGACGATTGTCCGGCCGTTCGCCAATGACCCGCGCATCGTCCTGTGGGATGTTTGGAACGAACCTAGTTTCAAGGCCGGCGACCCCGAGACCATCCGGGAACTGGAATGGATAGAAAAAGTCGTCCACTGGTGCCGGGAAGAAAATCTGTGCCAGCCGATTACGGCTTCCATTATCTGGGACCCCGATTCGAAGGCGGATGTCAGCAGCCCGACATGGGAAAAACGCCGCCAGGTCGAAGCGATGATGGACCTGCACAATTTCCATTCATACGACTGTGCCCGGAATTTCGGGGCGGAAATCGCGTATACCGTCGACCGCATCCGGAAGATTTCCAACCGGCCGATTGTCTGCACGGAGGCCATGATCCGCGTGAATGGATCGACTGTCCAGCGGACACTCCCTGTATTCGCCAAAGAACATATCCACGTTTATCTCTGGGGGCTGTATAACAATGACTGGAACTGGTCCGTAAAATGGGGGCGGAGCACGTACGACCCCTTCGAACCGATGTTCCACGATTTCCTTTGGGCGGACGGAGACGCTTACGACGCCCGGGAGTTCCCGTATATCCGGAATTTCCGCTTCTGGGACAAAGGAGAAGACCTGGATCCGGGAATACCCGTGACCGACCGCTGGGGACATGAAAGAGTCTGGAGAAGAATGGCGGGGGCCGGGCTGGTCAAAGGCTATGCCGACAGCAAGCATCTCACTTCCCTTCCAGGCGCCTACAACAGCATCCGGATCAAAGTCAATTTCAAGGAATACCGGGGACTTGCCACAGACCAGCGTTCCGGCTTCCATGAGCGGTTCGAAAGGACGCTTTCCCAAGCGGCAGACCGCGGCATGACGGTTCTCCCTGTCCTGTTGACGGACGATGACCTGTATGCCACGCCGGAAGAACTGGGAGAATTCATCAAAGACATGGTCGGCCGGTACTATGACAACCAGACCATCCTGGCCTGGGACCTGTACTGGCATCCCGGCGAGAAGGCGACAGACCGGGCGAAAGTGGAACATGCCATTGAAACAGCATTTACCTATGCCCGGAACCAGTACCCGAACCAGCCGGTTTTCATGACGCCATTCGTCGCTGTCGAAGACTTCCCGGAGGATTTCAATTACCGGGTTGCCCTGATCCACGGCACCCGCAACGGATGGAACAAACTGACTTACGGCGGCGTCAGCGATGCCGATCTGGTCTATAAAATCTGGTCCCTGTCCGATGTGACGGCCTTCTCGACCGAGCAGCCTGCTCCGGAGGCCGGATGGCTCCTGAGCATCTGCTACCGTTTCGGACGGCCGATTTTCTGCACCTCTTTCCATGGAGAAAGCGAAACCGATCAATTGGAAATACTGGATCTTTTCCGGAAGAGCCATGTCTATTGGTTTACGGACAATTTGATTCCGGAGCGCAACGTCGCCCGCTTCCACTTTACGCCGATCATCACCAAGCACTAAGACATCATGAAAAGAATCAATATATTCACCATCAGCGCCTTACTAACCGTCATCGCGCTCATTGCATCGCCTTTCCCGACAACGGCCAGAAAGAAAACTCCGGTCCGTCCGGCACCGCGTGGACAGTGGACCGAACAGCAAGCATGGGACTGGGAGAAAAAGGTCGGTGAAATCCATGGTTTCAATGCTCCTTCCGCGGCTTATCCGGGACAAAGCCGTGTCGAGATTCTCCGGAAAGCCTCGGAATACGGACTGAACTCCGTACGGACCTGGATCCAAGGAAGTACGGCACAGGAGCAGATTGATTTTATCCGCACCTTTGCGGAGGAAGCCGCCCAGTTCGGAATGACAGTTTCCCCGGTCCTGAGCATCCAGAACCAGTATTACAACCGTCCGGACGAAGAACAGGCCTTGAAGGAATGCGAGGAAACCATCCGGCAGATTGTCCGCGCGTTCGCAACGGATGAACGGATTATCTTCTGGGATATCTGGAATGAGCCCCGCTACCGCGCTGACGAGGCAAATACGTACCGGAACATGGACTGGATCGAGAAAATGGTCCTGTGGTGCCGGGATGAAGGCATTATCCAGCCCATCACATCCTCCATCATCTGGGAAACCTGCTTTGACACGGACACGGTTTCACGGGCTTGGAAAAGGCGCGCGGAAGTGGAAGCCATGATGGATATCCACAATTTCCACGACTATCAGGCCGCGGAAAATATGGGCCGTGACCTGGAGGTCACCCTGCAGAAGGTGCGCAGCATTTCCAGCCGCCCGATGGTCTGCACCGAATGCATGACGCGGGTCTACGGTTCCGGCGTTTTCCGGACCTTGAGCGCTTTCGCCCGCGAGCATGTCCATTTCTACCTCTGGGGCATGTACAACAGCGATGCAAACTGGTCCGTCAAGTGGAGCCGGAGCACCTATGATCCCTTCGAGCCCATGTTCCACGATTTCCTATGGGCCGACGGTGACATGTACGATGCCCGGGAATACGAAATCATCAAGAATTTCCATTTCCTCGCCCCCGGCCAGGCCGACCCGGATCCCGGCATTCCGGTAACAGAACGCTGGAGTCAGGAACGCGCCTGGAAATGGGTCGTCGGTGGTCCCCTGACCGGTTCCGCCATCAAAGGGATGCGGCCAAGTTCCGCCCCGGAGAAATACAACAGCATCCGTATTCCGGTGCATTACAATCACTGGCGCTATGAACGTTTCGGGTTCTTCCACAATTTCGATGAATGGGTCAACTGGGCCAGCCAGAAAGGGATGACCATCCTGCCGACACTTGTCACGGATGACGTGCTCGACATTTCCGACGAGGATCTCGCCGAATATGTCCGGGATGTCATCGCCCATTATTACGACAATCCGACCATCCGGGGATGGGACATTTATTATCATCCGGGAGAAAAGGCCACGGACCGCAAGCGCGTGGAGGGGCTGGTTGACTTGCTCTTCACCTATGCCCGGAACCAGTATCCGAACCAACCGGTCTTCATGACCCCGTATGTCAGCGTGAAGCCGTTCGAGCCGGACTTTGATTACCGCGCTTCCCTTATCCACGGACGCATCCGCGGATGGGACCAGTTGGCGTATGGCGGGGTCTCGGATGCCGATCTGGTCTGGAAAATCTGGTCCCTGTCCGATGTGACGGCCTTCTCGACCGAGCAGCCTGCTCCGGAGGCCGGATGGCTCCTGAGCATCTGCTACCGTTTCGGACGGCCGATTTTCTGCACCTCATTCTGCGGAAAGGGCCAGCAGCAGAAAGACATGCTCGACCTTTTCGCCAAGAGCCATGTCTACTGGTACACGGGGGACGATGTTCCGGAGGAGGATATCGCGAACTTCAAGTTCATCCCGATCAAGACACAGCATTAGAGGTCGTTACAGTTCGTATGTAATACCGACCGAAAAAACTTTATAGCAAGCTTTCAGGGGTATGGACCGGTGGCCGGGCAGATAACGCCCGAAACTCCGGTCCATACTCATGTTGATGCGGCACTGCGCAATGCGCAGGGTCCCGGCAATCCCCCAGACGCCGCCATGGCTGTCCGCGCCGACGTTCCCCATGATATCCAGCCAATCGAGTGGCCGTTCTGAGAGGCAAAAACGACCCGCCCAATAGGGCATGTTCTGGAATCCGGTATACTGACCGGTGACGCCGGCAGTCAGCCGCTCATGAAAGGGCATGGCATACCGGACTCCCCCGTTGATCCTTATCGGGAGGGCCTCAAAGCGGTTGATCCGGTTTGCGGGCTTGAGTTTCAGGGTCCCGAGAAAATCATTTCCGGCATCGCGGATCAGCTCGAGCAGGTCCGCACCATTCAACTGATCGAAGGACACATCGCCGAAGCCCTGGAAAGAAGCCGTACCTTGGGAATAGCCGGCATTGCCATAGTGCCAGAGAATACCGCCCAAATCCAGGACGGCGGCCGACAGAACCAACCCTTTGACCGGGGTCACGACGATTCCCAGGTCAAAGGCAGCGCCGTAACCGCCGGGGAGTTTCCGGCTGCCTTTGGTCGTCGGTTTCCGGAAAACATAATTCCCGTCCTCGTCTTTCGGGAAAGAGAGGAGACTGTTCGTGACCCTCATTTCGGACTCCACGTCAGCGGTATAGGCGTTTTCATTCAAGGTCATGTCCATCCGCGTCAGGCGGTAGTCGGCAGATACCAGGCCGGCGAGCAACTTGGCCCGGGCTCCGACCGTCACTTTGTCCGAAAGCTTCCGGGTATGTCCGTAGGCAAATTCCGCATAGGCATTCCCCTCCACATGCGTGTTACCCAACGAATAAGTGGACGTCTTGATACCTGTCTTGACCAGCTCGAATATGGATTTGGGGACACTGGCCCCGTACATCCCCCGCAAGTTTATTTCAAAGGTATGGAAAGCCTTACCCCGCGCGTTCCCATATGAAAACAAGTTGTAAGTCATGTTCCGGACAAGGGAATTTTCTGCTTTCAGGTTATTGAGGAAGGTCTCGGCCGGAACGGAGGAGTGCAGGGCGGTAACGACCCGTCCTTCTTGCGGATACAAGAACGCTGACGCACCGATGTTCGTCAGCTGGTCCGTCGCATACGAGCGGATACACAGGAATCCATTGCCTTTTACCAAAGCGGGGTTCGCCCGGTATCCTGTCTGGTTGCCGTCCAGAAACAGGCCCTCATGGAGGGTCTGGGCACCGGCAATCCCCAGGCAACCCAGCAGGAATGCAGCCAGTGCGAAATAATTTTTCCCGGTCATCATTTCTTGTTCAAGGTTATCCCTCCGAAGAAGGAGATTGTTGCATCTTTGAAGGTCAGCCCCTGCCGGAGAGAGAGCGGCTCGTCATCGAGACTTCGATTTTCAAGGCTGAGGGAAAGTTGGAGCCCGTTTATATCCGGAATGGTTCCTTCTTTTGCCCGGATTTCCAAGGTGACGGGAGTGACACCCGGATTATCAAGTGACCCGCCTTTCAGAAGGATGTTCGGGGTGACGGTGATATTCGGATCGACAATCAGCAGGGAGGAATCGGCCGGGTCCGGCATAAGGAAATCAATCTTCCGGATCAGGAAATTGATCGGAAGCGTATTCTCCATTGTGAAAGACGCGGAGCAATGGCGGAATTCATAGGCACCGATCCCCAAATGGACTTTCCGGAGTTTGAGACTATCCAGGGAAGCATTGCTGCCCGCGAAGGAAATGTGGCTCGTATAGTGCATCTCCCCGACAATGTCAGACGGGGCGTCTTGGGGAAGTTTCTCGCGCCAGTTCGCGGGCAGCTGAAAGATCAAGGTATCCAAGCTCACTTTCCGGATGGCATCCAGTTCATCGTCCGGCAGGGAATAGGGCCCCAGGGTGGTTTCTATCGGGTTCGAATACAAATACATGTCTACCGGCCACTCCGCCAGGTAGGTATCGTCTGCATGCCGGTCCCGGCACTGGGCCTTGACCGTGGTACGGAAATCTATCAGGTACTCCAAAGGGTTTGTAAAGGTGAAACTGACTTTTTGGTCCGGGAACCTGAAGCCCAGCGCACCGAAGGCGCTGGCGGCGATTCCGGTGGATACCGTCTTGGCGCCGCTGGACAAAATATAGGTTGTCTCCCCGCTTTCGGAAGGGAAAGGCTCCGCTTCGTAGACACTGCGGGTGAAAATGTTCTCGTTATGGGAAATGGTCAAATACCCGTCATCTCCGTCACTAATCAAAACGGACAAGGCATCGGGCAGCAGGAATTTCAGGTCAAGGGGGCCAAGGTTGCCGACAGGCAGGGAAACCCGGTCTTCGAAAACAGTGATCTCCTTATCCAGCTTGTCCAAGTCATATGCCTTGTCGACGAGACAACTCGGAAGAAAAAAGGTCGCTGACAGCATTGCAAGTGCACAGAAGGTCGGTTTCATGTCAGAAATTGGATCTATACCATACAAAGATACATGATACGGGACAAAGAAAAAAGCCGCCCGGGCCGTTTTTTCCCTGACCGATGCCGCAAGGCCGCTTGCGGAAAAACGGAAAAAAAAGACTATCTTTGCATCTATCCGAATACTAACACACGGAAAACACAAAATTTTAATACACCAGAAACTATTCTGTCCACTATGAAACTTTCCCGTTTTCTCATTCTCTTTTCCATTCTGGCGATGGTGTCGTCATGCACCAAAGAAGCATCCCTGAGCGTCGGCACCTCCGAGTTGTCCTTCACCCAGCAAGGCGGAAGCCAGCAGATCAGCGTATCCAGCAACCAGGCATGGACCGTCACGTTTTCCGGCGAGGGCTTTTCGGTCAGTCCGACATCCGGGACCGGGAACGGAAGCATCAGCGTTACGGCCTCGCCCAATCAGGGCTATGACAGCCGGACAGGGAAAATCACGGTATCGGCCGGAGGCCTGTCAGAAAACATCAGCCTCGTCCAAGCGCAGAAGGATGCGATTACCCTAGATGGGAACGAATATGAACTGGACTATTTCCCGGCAACCTTGGAAATCAAGGTCGGAAGCAACGTAGATTACACGGTCGATGCTCCTGCCGGTTGGATAAGCGTCGTTTCCACCAAAGCCTTGGCCGAATCGAAGGTCGTGCTCTCCGTGGCCCGGAACGACACCAAGGAGACAAGGGAAACGAACGTCAGGATTTCAGGCGAAGGCATAGACCAGAACGTACACATTGTACAGAAGGCGACTGCGCCTTTCCCCGAGACAGACGAAGAGAGAAAAGCATCCCAACAATTGTCGGATGGAATTGCAAAGGCGACGGATGCAATCATCGAAAAGTTCAAGAAAGAGAGCGGAGACGGGAAACTTGATGCCAAGGCGGTCGCCGCCAAGTTCTTGGATTTGGAAGATGTAATTTCCGCGGTTCCGAACAAGACCGGAACGGCCATCATCGTGAAACAGAGGGACGGTGTCCATCTGAACGTAATCCTGGACAATTGCGACAGCCACGCCGTTTCCTACCCTGCCACGGGATCCGTCGGGACAAAGGCTCCTGCCGTCAAGCTGACAACGGCCTCTTATCCGAATGGGAAGAGAGCCCTGATCCTGGCTCCTTTCCAAAGCCATTGGCAGGAAAATCTCTCCGGCTACAAGACGCTGTTGGAGAAGAAAGGTTACACCGTCGATGTCTTTGAGGACGAGGTCGCGGATTTCTCGAAATTCAGGGGACCATTCCTGCAGGATTATGATGTCATCCTGTTCAGCACCCATGGCAACGTTGACGGTATGAGTGCGGACGGCAAGACCTCGACCGAATCATATCTATGCACGGGAACGACCATTACAAAGGGCCATGAGTCCCACTTCAACGACTTGCTGCTCGTCACTTATGGCGAGTCCAATTATTACGGGGTCACCCTGGCCACCCTCGACGATACCGATTTTGAAGATGCGTTCATCTACCTGTCCGTATGTCATTCCAGTGCATTCGCGAATGCATTTGTAAGTCACAATGCCGGGGCGGCCGTAGGCAACAATAACACCTATTCCACGAGCGTAGCGGCTTTCCATGATTATAACATGCTGGAGGCCCTGCATAACGGGCAGTCCCTGCTCGAAGCCAGGGACCACCTCCTGGACCGTTATCGGACAGAAGGGAATCCGGGTGTTGCTGATTATTTGCAGGGCCTGCAAATGTTTTTCGTAAGGGATGAGGGAGAGCCATACTATATTTCCAAACCCTTCAGCCATGAATTGCAGCCCGATATTGCAGCAGAAGACAGGATATCGTACATAATCATGAGGAGCAACGCCACCGGCAATTACGGAAAGTCATCCGCAAGCTATTCTGTCAACGAAAGCGTTTACAGTGCCACCTACGATGCCAATGGCAGGCTGTCCCATATGGAACATGCCACCGAAAAACTCGGGATGAGTGATTATGGCTCTTATCCCTATTACCGCGTCGTCACTGACATGTCCTGGAACGGCAGCAGCGCACTGAACTGGAAAGAACGCAGGTACCGTGCTTTGGGAAAGGGTGTGATGGATGGTAATGAAGGTTTCGGCTCCGGATCCTACATGAGGCCGATGATGGAATCCGAAGCTTTCACGGACACCCATACGGATTTCACTTTCTCCGTCTCGTCCGACAAAATATCCTTCAGGGATGAGGTCGGGGATGCCGGGTGGAGTTTCGATTCCGAAGGAAAGCTACAGACCCTGGTCACCATGGGTATGACCATGAAGTACAAATGGGAAGATGACAACATCACCGAGGTTAAGATCAATGACTATGGTGAGGAAATGACCATCAAGCTGGAGTATTACGATCTGGAAAACAAATGGAATGGCGTCACGGGTCCGACGGGATGGATGTATTATGATTATTTCTTCCCGCAGATAAACGGACTCAATCTTTACAGTACCCAAAAACTGATCAAGCGGCTGTATATCCCGGGCGAGGATTATTACGACACGGATTTCAGTTATCAGACCGACTCCCGCGGAAGGATCTCCAAAATGACGGTCACTTCCCGGAACAAAACCAAGGAATATGAGTTCCACTATGGCGGGGAGTCCGCTCCTGTTTTGGGAATTCCCGGGGAACTCGTAAAGGAACAAAGCATTTCGAACGCGAATCTTTCGTTCAATTCAAAAGAAGCGAACCGTACGGATTTCAGCTGCGACCTGACGACGGTCTTGTATTCCGGAAAGACGGAGAAAAAACAGTACAGTGAGGCTTTCTATTCTCTGTTCAATCTGGAAGGGTGGACTAATCCTAGTCACGAAATCTCTTGCCGGAGAACATCTTCGCAAGCGGCGTCCATTAACGGGATAACAATCCAGGATTCGGGCCGTAACACAGAGCGCAGCGATGGGCTGAAATACCGGAGATATGACATTACGCTTTCCCTCGACTGCTACGAAAAGCCGATTACATTCCCCATATACAGCGTGTTGCCCAGGGTTTCGTGGTGGAACGGTTCCAGCGTGCAGAGCCGGGAATATGATTATACCCCTGTCACGAAAGACAGGCTTTATTCAAAGATTCCTTGGGATGTCCAGAGCCATACAGACGTTACGGTTTGGCTCAATTTCATCGGCAAGAGCGATTTCTCTCCCATTGACGATTTCTACCATGCCCAACTGACGTTCAATTCGAGCAACTAGCGGCAAGCGGCCATTGGAAGCGCAATGCAATCAAAAAGGGGCTGACTCACTGAGCCAGTCCCTTTCTGTATGGGAAATCTAGAACAGGAACTTGTAACCGATGCCGAGTGTCCAGCGGTAATCCCGGTCATACGTCAGGGATTTCAACTTGGTCCCCTCTTTGTTCACATCCAGATGCTTGTCCCGGCAGTAATCCATCATGCCGTAGAAATCCAGCGAATGGAATTGGGACATTCTCCACTCCAGACCGAGAACCCCGCGATACCGGTTGATACGGGCATCATTGTATCCGGTAAATTCGTAATCGTCATACGAAGAGTACAGGGTCAGCCAGGTCGCTTTCGCTGTCGCGTCATTGAAGGAATTGCGCATTTCATAATACGCATAAGGCATCAACTTGATGAAACCGCGATACTGGACTTTCACACGGGATTTCAAAGCCAGCTCATTCCGGGGGGACTGATACGGATTGAAATCATAGGCCTTGTGCGTAAACTGCAGCCGCTCCCGGAGGGAAAAGCGCCAGCCGCCGAGGTCATATATTCCCGTGAAGTCCGTATAGACGCGGTGCCGCATGGTCCACTCCGCCGCAGAATTCTTCTTGTTGATAAACGTGTAACCCGCCGCCATCTTGAAATACGGATTGAATTTGTAGCTCATCCCGGCCGTCAAGTCGTATCGGCCGAATGTGCCCATGTTGTCCTTCATGCGTCCTTCACCTTCCATGAAGGCATGGAATCCCTTGGAGATCTTTTTGTCGAATCCGATGGAAAGACGCCCCCGGAGATCATGTGTCACATCATTCTTTGTTCCCTGCGCATGTAAGGCAACCGGTGCCAGCAAGCAACAAGCCATGACGGCGATTACACTCATTTTTTTCATAGCAATATCATTTTTTATTCATTTCCATTCCTTTAGGCTCACCAGCGTCCGCCGGGTCCGCCAGGACCGCCGGGTCCGCCGCCCATGCCCGCGCCTCCGGAATAAGAGGCCAGCTTGACGGAGGATCCCCCGCCGGCCGTACCGCCCGTTACAGCCAAGCCGCCTGCGTACGACGTACCGCCGCTCACGGAAACCCCGCTCTTCAGCGCAGGCGTGCCGGAAGTCGAAACCACAAGGGACGTGCCACCGCTGGCGGGAGTCTTGAAACAGAGGACGGGCGTCGTGTCCGATCCGCTGTACAAGGCATACCACGTATTCTTGTTCCATGACGAGGCGCTGTAGCAGGCCTGCGTCAGGCTCGATCCATTCTCCAATCCACCGACGGCCAACAGTGTACCGCCGCTGACGTACAGTTTATAGCCACCTTCCGTGTTCGCGTCTATCCCCACTTCCGGAGAAGAAGCACCTGCGGCATAGACAACCCCACCTTTGATATAGCAGTTCCCGTTCGCATCCATGCCGTCATTGCCGGAGGAGATGGCGCATACGAAACCGCCGGAAATCGTCATGTGGCTGCCCGCATTGATGGCGTCGTCCTTGGAGGAGCTGTAAACACTGCCTCCGGTAACCGTAATGGTGCCTTTCGCCTCAATCCCTTCATGGTTGCTGCTGGAAGCCGTCACGCTTCCGCCGCTCACCGTCAAGTTCCCTTCGAACTTGATGCCCTTGGCTGACTTCGAGTTGTCGGAAGAGGAGGATCCCCCGCCCCACCGGCCGCTCGAAGAACTGCCATAATTGCTGCCTGTCACTTTCACCACGACAGTCCCGCCTTTGAAAACGCCGTTCCCGTCGCCGCTGATTCCCTTTCCGCCTGCTCCCGAACTGGTGACCGTCAGTTTGCCGCCCACCATTTCGAACAACTGGTCCGCCTTCACACCGGCAGCTGCCTTATACTCCTGGTCGTCACTGTCATAGGCCGTACCGCCCGAAACAGTGACAGTCGTTACTCCGCCTTCGAAGCGAACCAGTGAATCCGAGGCGAACCCCTTCTTCATGGCCGCCGTACTCGTGGCCTCAATCGTCCCGCCGGTCACAATCACGGCATCCTTTCCGCGAACGGCATGCCCCGCGCTCGAGACAACCGTCACCGCCGGTGAATCCATGAACCGGACATAATCATCGCTGGTGATGCCCGACTTTCCGGAAGCCGTCACCGTCAAGGAACCGTCTCCGCTGAAAACCAGTTGCCCTTCACTGAAGAAAGCCGCCTTTTCATCTTCGCCGGAAGGAGTCTCCGTATAGGAAGCACCATCCTTCAGGGTGTTGGTGCCGGAAACAACCACGAACGTCCGTTTCTTGCTCTGGTTGTTGATGGCCGCCCCATTCTTATTCGCCAGCGAAACGCCATTCAGCCGGATTGCCTGCTTCTTGTTGCTGTACAGCTTGAAGAAACCATCCTGGCTGCTGCCGCTCAACTCGTAGATGATCTTCTCATCCGTCGTATTGTTTACCGTCACGTCATTGCCGCTGACGGTTACTATGCTGTGTTCGTCACCGGTAACCGTCGCCTGTGTTCCGCCGAAAACAATGGCGATTGTCCGGTCAAAATCCGTCCCCGTGATATTGTCTTCCGCATCGTCTGTCACAGATGTGGCGGAATCCGTTGCGGAATCCACCGAATCCGAGGAATTCACATCGGAAGAAGTATCTCCCGCATTTCCCGTTCCACTTGTATTATCAACAACTGCGTTGCTTTCCTCTATATCAAGCAGGTCCGTGCTGCATCCTCCGACCGCCAACAGCAGCGAGAGGAAAAAGTAGGTTGTCCGTTTCATACGCGCTGAATTAAAAAAGATTAAACAATCTGGTACCAGTTGTTTCCGCTCTATCAATTCGTCTGCCAGCAGGCAAATTATTCAGCGCACCCGCGATTCTTGTCAGCAAAACCGACATCCGGGGATCTCCGGCCGGGCTAAAACTCCCGGAATCCGACGGCTTTGCGAACCTCTTTCAGCGTTGCGGCCGCACTCTCGCGGGCCTGCTCACGACCCTCCCGGACCACGCGGGCAAGGAAGGCGTCATCTTTTTCTATCTCCAGGATCCGCTCCCGGATCGGCAAGGTAATCGCGCAGATATCCGCAGCCAGCTGTTTTTTCAAATCGCCGTAGCGGATGCTGCAGTCTTTCCACTTCTCATCGAAATAAGCCACGGTCTCCGGAGTGGACACCAGTTTCAGCAGCGTGAACAGATTCTCGATCACATCCGGCTTCGGGGAATCCGGAGCCGTCGGACCGGAATCCGTAACCGCACGCATGACCTTCTTGGTGATTGTCTTCTCATCATCAATCAGATAGATGCCGTTCCCCTCACTCTTTCCCATCTTGCCGTTGCCGTCCAGTCCGGGAACCTTGATGGCTCCGCTGCCGAAATCCATCGCATGCGGCTCCGGGAAAACCTCCACACCATAGAAATTATTGAACCGCTTGGCAAAGACTCGCGCCATTTCCAGGTGCTGGTCCTGATCTTTTCCGACAGGGACCCAGTTGGAGCGATGCACCAGGATATCCGATGCCATCAGCACGGGATACGTCAGCAACCCGGCGTTGACATTCTCCGGGTTCTTGCGGACCTTGTCCTTGAAGGCCGCCGTCCGCTCCAATTCGCCCTTGTATGCCAGCATGTTCAGCAATACATACAGCTCACTCACCTCCGGAACATCGCTCTGGATGTAGATGCAGCTCTTCGCCGGATCGAGACCGGCAGCCAGATACTGCGCCAGGATTGCCTTGACATTGGCATGGAAATCCGCGGGATGCGGATGGGTCGTCAAGGAGTGCAGGTCGGCGATGAAATAGTAACACCGATACTGCTCCTGGATGCGCACAAAATTGCGGAGCGCACCGAAATAATTACCCAAATGAAGTTGTCCCGTAGGACGTATACCGCTGAGAACTACCTCTTTCATATTTATTATTCGTCTATATCCATTTCTATACAAGATTACAAAGATAATAAGTTTATCCTAATTTGCTCCCCCTGAGACCGGATTTCAATCACGGTTCTGCAATCCGGCAGCGGGACAGACGCCTGGCCTGTTCCCCCGTCAAGATGCCCGCTGCTTCCAGGGCCTGCACCGACCATTGGGCGCGGGGAGTATTTTCACGGAACAGGACGATTCCATGGGAAGCATGGCGTCCGATATGCGGATGCAGGGAAAGGGAGTCTTCCGGCAAGGTCCACAATGGAAAAGCAGGAGGCGCCGACACCTCGACCAGATCCTCCAGGCCGGCATACCGTTCTTCGCCGAACCGATCGATTTCCAAGAGCTGTTCCTTGCAGGAATAGCCGCCCAGCCGGTGCCGGTACGAGACCATGCGGGAGGAGAAATAGGCACCGATGCCGGGGAGGGTTTCGAATGCCGCCGAGTCCGCCCGATTCAAGTCCAGTTTCGGAATCACAATGAAGGGCTCGAGCCGGCGGTAGACCGAATCCGCTACGACATAAGACTTTGCGAAATCTTCCTTCCGGTGGAAACGTCCGCCTTTACTCCTGTACCGGTCGATGGCGGCCGCCTGGGCAGGCGAGAACCCCAGGCGTTGCAGGTCTTCCACAGAGACGGTATTCGGATTGAACGGGAAGGAAGCCGTCCGCCGCGGCGGATGGTGTGCACGGACAGCCCGGACCTTCTCTGCATGCGGGGCTTCCCGGCGGACTTCCCGCGCTGCGGAGGCACCGGGGACCGCGGAGGCAGGACCGGAAGAGACAGGACGGTCCCGGTACACATAGACCGTATCCGGGGCATCCCGCCCCGCCAGGATGTGCAGGGTCGCCGCCCGATGGATAAACAATGCCGTTTGATAGCCGATGGCAAGAAAGACAAGGGCGACCACCCCTGTCAGGAATGATGCGGGAAGGACTTGCCGGCCTTCCTCATCGCCTGCTGTTTTCTTTTTCATCCCCTCGATCTCTCTCCTCCCTCTGTTTTTTCTTCGCGGCACCCGCCACGACAATCACAATTTCCCCTTTCGGCTCATGCTCCCGGTACCATGCCGCGACTTCGGACAAGGTCCCGCGCCGGTGTTCTTCATGGACCTTGGATATTTCCCGGGCGACGGAACACAAACGCTCCGGCCCGAAGAACCCGGCAAACTGCTCGAGCGTTTTCACCAGGCGGTACGGAGACTCGTAAAAGACCATGGTCCGCGTTTCTTCCGAAAGGGTCTCCAGCAAGGTCTGCCGCCCTTTCTTTACCGGCAGGAATCCCTCGAAGCAGAAACGGTCGCACGGCAAGCCGGATGAAACCAGGGCAGGAATGCAGGCAGTCGGTCCCGGAAGCGTCTCTACTTCAATCCCTTCCGCAGCACAGGTGCGCGCCAGCAGGAATCCCGGGTCCGAGATTCCCGGCGTTCCGGCATCGCTGATCAGGGCCACGTCCACACCGGAAAGAATCCGGTCACGGACCAGGGCAACCGTTTGGTGCTCATTGAATTTATGATGGGATTGCACCCGCCCTTCGATACCATAGTGCCGGAGCAGGACGGAACTGGTCCGGGTGTCTTCCGCCAGGATCAAGTCCGCCTCCTTCAATATCCGGACAGCCCGGAAAGTCATGTCTTCCAGGTTGCCCACCGGCGTCGGCACGATATAGAGCTTCCCCGCCATTACCTGAGTTTCCGCCGGACAGCCATCATGAAACGGTACACCGGATCGGAATCCATCTTCCACTCCGGGAAGGTGGACTTCAGATAGTCGACAGCCGTGTCCAGCGAAGACATCATGTTGAGACGGGAAACCGTATCCTGGAAGAGCATTGAATCCTCACGGAACAAGGTCCCGATAAACATGACGCGGTCATTGAGGGAAATCGCACTCCGGATATCCTTCACCTCTGCTCCGGGCATGTCCGTCCGCCAGGCCATCTTTTCTGCCATGACATCCATGACAGCCTTGACCTTGCGCGAAGCCGCTTTCGCATCATTCAGGCTCCGCGACGGGGCATGCACGTCCGGGAACAAATCGGCGAAGGCTTCCGGAAGGTCATCCTCCGGAAGGTCCTCCGGCACGGATGCCGGCGCAGGGACAGGCTCCGGTTCAGGAGCCGGTTCAGGCTCGACAGCCGGTGCGGGTTCCGGTTCGGGGACCGGCGCAGGTTCTGGCGCAGGTGTCAGTTCCGGTTCGGGTTCTGGCGCTGGTGCGGGCGTGGGCGTGGGAACTGCAGGCGCAGGCTTGACAGCAGGCGCAGGAGCCGGGACCGGTTCGGGCCTCGGTTCTTCCGTGACGGACATGTCGAAAGGATCCAGCCCGAAATCGATCGGTTCTGAGGGAACCGGTTCCGGCACGGCTTCTCCCTTCAACAGGGCAACTTCTTTCTCCAGCCTTGCAAGACGCTCCTGCATGGCCGCGAGACTGTTGATAACTTCGTCCAAAAAAACTTGCTGCTCTTTTCCCATACGGCTGTAAATTGTCTATCTTTGTACTGGCCGGAGACCTCCCCATGCGGGGGATCCGCGGCAAACTGTGCAACCACAAAAATAAGGAAATGTTTTCAGAAAATACAAAAAAAGCGGGCTGTATCGAAGTAATCTGCGGTTCGATGTTTTCCGGCAAAACAGAAGAGTTGATCCGCCGCCTCAAACGGGCCCAGTTCGCCAACCAGAAAATCGAAATTTTCAAACCGGCCGTGGACACCCGGTATTCCGACATGGATGTTGTCTCGCATGACCTCCACAGCGTCCCCTGTTCGCCGGTCAAAGACCCTGCGAAGATGCTGGAAGTCGCCGATGACGTACAGGTCGTCGGAATCGATGAAGCCCAGTTCTTCGGGCATGGCCTCGTCGGTGTTGCACAGGCCCTGGCCAACCGCGGGAAACGGGTGATCATCGCCGGACTGGACACGGATTATCTCGGTAAACCGTTCGGTCCCATGCCGGACTTGATGGCCATCGCGGAAGATGTCCAGAAAGTCCACGCCATCTGCGTCCGCTGCGGCAATCTGGCCAACCACTCCCACCGCCTGTCCGACAGCAAGAAACTGGTTGTCCTCGGCGAAAAAGATGTCTACGAGCCGCTTTGCCGGCAATGCTATAACGCCGCCCTGGAAGAGGATCACCCCCGTGGATGATGCTCCAGGACCGCTTTCTGCCAGGTTTGACTGTCGATATGGGTATAAATCTCGGTGGTGAGAATGCTCTCATGGCCGAGCATTTCTTGTACCACGCGTAAATCCGCCCCGTTTTCTATCAGGTGCGTGGCAAAGGAGTGGCGGAACGTGTGCGGGGATATTTCTTTCCGGATTCCGGCCAGGACCGCTTGTTTCTTCACCAGGTTGAACAAGGACACGCGGCTGAGCGGCTTCCCGAAACGGTTCAGGAACAAATAGTCATCGTAAGAAGGCTGCGCCGGTTCCACCCGCCGGGGCAGATAGGCTTCAATCGCCTGGACCGCCATCTCGCCGATCGGCACGATCCGCTGTTTGTTCCCCTTGCCGATAATCCGCACAAATCCCTCGTCCAGATACAAATCCGATATTTTCAGGGAGGCGGCTTCCGATACGCGCAATCCCAGGCCATACAGGACCTCCAGGATGGCCCGGTCACGCAGGCCGGTCGGCCCCGTCAGATCGACGGAATCCAGGATCGCTTCCACTTCCCCGACGGACAGGACGGCCGGCAGGTAGCGGCCCAGTTTCGGCGATTCAATGCCGTCGCAAGGATTGTCCTTGCGCTCCCTTTCCATCACGAGCCAGCCGAAAAAGGAACGTAACGCGCTGATGGAACGGGCCTGTGACCGTTTGGACAAGGACACCTGCGAGAAATACCCGACGATATCCGAAGTCCGGACCGCACGCGGGTCACGCGCCACCTTTTCAAAAAAAGCAGCCACGTCACCGCAATACGAAGTCACCGTATGGGGGGACATCGCCCGTTCCAGCGACAGATAGTAACCGTAATCTTTCAGCAGCCGCGCTTCCATGCCGCTACAGCGTCTTGTAACGCCGCCCGTATTCCAATTGCTGTTTCAGGAAGTTGTCCGGATAGACCAACGCGTAATCCACGGTCTTTCCGTCCTTTTCGACAGGAACAATTTCCGGATTGATGAAACCGCCGTAGGGCTTGAGGTCCAGGGCAGCGTACCGCTCGCGCACTTCCCGGTGCAGGTCCGGATCGATGTCGACGGCATACGTGTCGATCAACGCTTTCCCCGCCGCATAATCCCCTTCGGACTTAATTCGCTGGATTTCAGCAAGCAAACGGGCGAACAGACCGCGCAGCGCCTCGTAATCGTTAACGACGAAATACGTTTTGCCGTCCCGTACCTTCTGCTCGATTACATGCTGCTCCGCCCCTTTTTCCAGGCACCACTGGGCAATCAGTTTGCGGTTCTGCATGTGGGCCTCCGTATTCTGGCGTCCCAGTTCCACACGGGTGAACTGGACAAAGAGCCCATTCCGGATATAATTGTCGTACTGCGGTTTATAGGCTTCGGCATTGGGCATGATCCCGAGTTCGACCATCTTGGGGTCGGCAATGTAATACAGGCCGAAAAGGTCTGCCCGCGCTTCCTCCAGGGCGGACTGATACTCGCCCAGCGCCGTCGACGGGACCCCGGGCAGCAATTGTCCGGACGCATGGCCCAGGCATTCGTGCAAGTCCGTATGGACCTCATCGTCATAGGATCCATAATGCTTGTAGGCATCGATTTCTTCCTGCGACCAGGCGAATTCCGTCAGCGTGCTCTTGGGCGATTCCGCCGCAGCATAATCATAGGAATGCGTGATATTCGCGATGGTTACGGATTTGGAGCCGTGTTCCTTCCGGATCCAGTCGGCATTCGGCAGGTTGATTCCGATCGGCGTAGAAGGATAGCAGGCACCGGCCAGGGTGACGGCATTGACCACTTTGGCAGAAACACCCTTCACGCTCTTCTTGCGGAAACGGGGATCGACCGGGGAATGATCCTCGAACCACTGGGCATTCGCGCTGAGGATTTCTGTCCGCGCCGACGCGGCGGAATCCTTGATATGCACATATCCTTCCCAGGTCGCTTTCCGCCCGAGCGGGTCGTCATAGTCCTCGATGAAACCATTGATAAAGTCGACCTGCCCGAGGGTATCTTTCACCCACTCCACGTTGAAGGCATCCCACAGACGCAGGTCACCCGTCTTGTAATAATCGATCAGGAGCCCCAGCGCCCGTGCCTGGATCTCATTCTCGGCATAAGGACGGGCGGCCTCCAGTTCGGCGCAAATCTTCCGGATCGCCGGCCCGTACACGCCGTCTGCGCGCCAGTATTGCTCCCGGATGACGCCGTCCGCCCCCTTCACCAGTTTGGAATTCAATCCATAGGAGATCGGTTCCGGATCGCGGGGATCCGCCTGCGCGGCATAAAAGGCCTCGACTTCTTCCCGGCTGACATTCTCATAGAAATTGACGGCGGACAGGGCTACGATGTCCCCCTCCTTGGAGGTTGAACGGCGCTGGGGGAAAACATCCGGAGAATAGATGACTTCCAGCAACTGCGCCGCCTTCTCCCCGTCTCCGACCGCCTCCATCAGGGTCTGGAAATAAGCCTGCGGGCAAGCCGGGAAAAACTTGTCCTCCGCATAATGGTGATGGATGCCGTTGCTGAAGAATACCCGCTTGGCATATTCCTCGAACTGGGCGAACTCGGGACATGTCCGGTCCCCGCGATAGTTTTCCAAAATATTCTCCAGGGCATGCCGGATGGGCAGATTCCATTTGAAATACTGGTCCCAAGTGATGTCGCGCCCCCATTTCGCCGCCTCGGCCAGATGGTAGGCATACGCTTTCTGCTCAAACGTAAGAGCCTCCCAACCAGGAACTTGGAAACGAATGACTTTCAGGTCGGCAAACTGGTCGGCCAGATAGTGGAAATCCGCCGGTTTCCGGGATGCGTCCTTTCCGGGAGAACAAGCTGCCACGGCAGCCGAAGCAGCAATCATCAGCATAGTCGAGATTTTTTTCATCGGTTGATTCTTTTGCTGCAAAGATAAGAAATAACCGAATCTTCGAAAAGATTATTATATTTGCATCATGCCCGACGGACAGGCTCATATCTCCCGGATACACCGGGGACTTCTATTTTTGCTGGCGGCGGTTTTTACCGGCGCCGTTCTTGCTTCGTGCACCAAAGACCCGGATTTCGAGCCGATCCGCAATCCCGGCACCGCAGACATCGAATCCGCCCACGGGCAGCGGCTCGGCAATGACGGACCCGCGAGAGTCCTGCTCATGTACATGGCCGGCATGAACTCGCTGGATTCCTACATCCGGAACAACCTGAAAACCTTGACGGAGCACTATATCCCGGCGAAAGGCAGCAACAGCGCCCTCCTCGTGTACTGCCGCTTTCCCAAGAACGGCAGTTTCCGGACGGAAAACGAATCCCATCTGATCCAGCTTTCCCTGGGGAGGTTCGGAGAAGTGCTGCAGGATACGTTGCAGACCTATTCCGCTGACACGCGGGCCGCGACCGCTTCGACGGTCCGCAATGTCCTCCGAGATGCCCGTGCCGCGTTCCCGACGGGCCAGTTCGGGGTCCTGTTCTCCTCCCACGGAACCGGCTGGGTCCCCAAGGGATACTATGAGAACCCCTCTTATTATGAAGACGGTGACGAAGGAATTTCCTGGTCGTCCCTCCGCAAACGTGCCGCCTTCCGGCCGCAGGATGTGCCGGTCCCCTATGTTCCCCGAAAGGTGGACCCCTCCCTTCCCGCGGTCAAGTCCTTCGGCGAAGATCGATATAATGACGAATCCTACCAGATTGACATTGAAGATCTTGCGGAAGCCATTCCGTTCAAGTTGGACTATATCATTTTCGACGCCTGCCTGATGGGAGGCATCGAAGTCGCATACGCCTTGAAAGACAAATGCGGCCTCCTGGCTTTCTCCCAGGCCGAAATCCTGGCGGAAGGACTGGATTATAAGACCCTGGCTGAATACCTGCTGAAGAAAAACGAGCCGGACCTGGAAGGTGTCTGCAAGGCGTTCTATACGTATTACAACGGCAAGCAAGGGGACTACCGGTCCGCCACGATTTCCCTGGTAGACTGCGGGCAGATGGATGCCATGGCCGAAATCTGCGCGGAACTTTTCGAGCAGTACCGGAGCGGGATCCAGGCCGTGGACCCGAACCGGGTACAACCGTTCTTCCGGGATGATTACCACTACTATTACGACTTGTATGACATCCTGGACAAGGCCGGCGCCTCCCCGCAAGACCTCTCCCGGCTCAATGCTGTCCTCGCGAAAGCGATCCTGTACAAGAACGCCACCCCCTATTTCATCCAGTCAAGCGGTTTCCCGATCAAAGTATTCTCGGGCTTTTCCATGTTCCTGCCCGCGGCGGACAGCGGTATGTATCTGAACAACTTCTACAAAACCTTGTCTTGGAATCAGGCGACCGGACTTGTCCGGTAAAAATAATTTTCCTATCTTTGCGCCCGCATAAATAAAAGCAGTATAAAAGCGCTCGCTTTTGGTGCAATGGGGTCCTGTAAAGGACTGAGTAACACATTTTAATTTATTTACATCATGAAACATTTCGAACTGAAGGGCCAGGTCCGCAAAGTCGGCAACAAGGCAGTCGTGAAAGCATTCCGCAAAGAAGGGCTCGTTCCCTGCAACCTCTATGGACCGGGCTTGGACAACGTCCTCTTCACTGTATCTGAAAAAGACCTCAAAGGTCTGACCCATACCCCCGCATCCTACATCGTGGACATCGTCCTCGACAATGGTGAGAAATACATGGCCGTTATCCACGAGTTGCAATTCCACCCCGTGCAGGACAACTGCCTCCATGTGGATTTCCTCGCCGTTACGGAAGACAAGCCGATCGCGATCAATGTGCCGCTGAACGTCACCGGTCATGCCGTCGGTGTCCAGGCCGGTGGTAAGTTCTTCCTCTCCAAACGGAACCTGCGCATCAGCGCCCTGATGAAGAACCTGCCGGACCAGATCGACATCGACATTACTCCGATGCAGATTGGCAGCACGATCACCGCGGGTGACATCCAGGTTGAAAACGTGACGGTCCTCTCGCCGAAGTCCACCATTCTCTGCGTGGTCAAGGCAACCCGCCAGTCCGCTCAGGCTGCCCAGAATGCTGAGTAAGCTGAAGCAGTTTTTCCTTCGCAAGCGGGAAAACAAGGAACCGGAAGATGTCCGTATGAATTATCTGATCGTCGGATTGGGCAATATCGGCCCCGAATACGCGCATACGCGGCATAACATGGGATTTATGGTATTGGATGCCTGGGCTCAGGCATCCGATACTGTTTTCAGCAGCCGCCGTTACGGTGACATGGCGGAGATTTCCTACAAAGGGCGCAAATTGTATTTGCTCAAGCCCTCGACCTACATGAACCTGAGCGGGAAGGCCGTCCGGTACTGGATGACAGCCTTGAAACTGCCCGTGGAGAATCTCCTGGTCATCTGCGACGACATCAATCTGCCGTTCGGGACAGTCCGGATGCGCAAGAAAGGACGCAGCGGCGGCCACAACGGATTGGAGAATATCGAAGCGCTGCTCCAGACGCAGGATTATACCCGGATCCGGCTCGGAATCGGGAATGAATTCCACCGGGACCAGCAGATCGACTATGTCCTGGGAAAATTACCGCCCGAGCAAATGGACCAGATGCCCGCCCTGTGCAAAAAAGTAATTGACGGCATTTATTCTTTTGTGACCATAGGACCGGACAGAACCATGAATTCTATTAATTCCAAAGACGAAAGGGGCTGACTGTCAACTGAAAAAATTCTTCAAAAAAATTCATTCCGCTTGTTTTTTTTGTGATAAATGCATATCTTGCAGGCAGTTTGAAAAATTCTTCATATAGAACTTTTAAAAAATCAGAATCATGAAAGAACTTGTCGAGAAAATCAAAGCTGAGTACGCTGTTTTCGCCGCCAACGCCGACGCACAGGTAGCAAAAGGAAATAAGGCTGCAGGTGCCCGTGCACGCAAAGCTGCCCTTGAACTCATGAAGGATTTCAAAGAATTCCGGAAGGCTTCCGTCGAGGCTGCCAAATAGTACTCGTTGCTTGGAAATTGCAGTGATCTCACCCTTTTTGGGCGGGATCACTGATTTTTTTTAAAATTTTTTTCAATTTTTTTGTTTTTCCATGCAACGTTTCGATACATTTTTGCATCTATATAATAGGTTTAGGTTTTAGTACACGTCGAGAGGCCGGTCAGCATCCTTGCTGCCGGCCTCTTGAACATTCATGAAGGGGGTTGTCCCGGTCGCGAAACTTGTATTAATGGCAAAAAATCGCTAATCTTGCAAAGTGTACTGAAACTGACCGCCGCATGAAGAATCCGCTCCGTATCTTCTTCGTGGCCTCATTCCTGGCCCTGTGCGTCCCGCTGCTGGCTATCCCGGTGGACAGGATTGTTGTGTTGACCCAGCCGGACGGGGCCGTCCTGCGGGCCCATCTGCGCGGAGATGAGTTTTCACACATCCTCACCGACCTGCAAGGGCATGCCCTGATCCAGGACAGCGACGGTTTCTATTGCTATGCCCGCTACAACGCCGACGGCTCCCGGTACAGTACCGGACACTATGCCACCGAGGAGGCGCCCGCCCATATCCTGGCCTCCAGTCAGTATATCCCCTATCAAGCCCTTTCCCTCCAGGCTGCGGCCCGGAGAAGGACGCTCGCGCGGATACGCGGGAAGCAGCCGGGAATGATCCGGCGCCTGTCCGAACGGCATGGTCCTGCAACCAAGGCCTCCCCCATCCGGAAACACTGTATCGTCCTCCTGGCCGAATTCAGCAATCTCGCCATGAAATACACGCGGGATGATTTCGTGCGCATGATCACGCAGAAAGGGTACGCTTACAACGGAGCCACCGGCAGCGTCCTGGACTATTTCACCGACCAGTTCGGCGGAGCCTACGAATTCACCTTTGATATCGGCCCCCTGGTCACACTGAGCGGCACCCAGAAGGATTATGGGGCCCATGACGGGGAAGACAACGACAAGAATCCGGCAGGGCTCGTGGAAGAAGCCTGCCGGAAATCGCATGACCTGGGCGTAGATTTCTCCCAGTATGATGACGATGAGGACGGTTATGTGGACAATGTCTTTGTCATGGTCGCGGGAAAAGACGAGGCGGACGGCGGCGGAGAGGATTGCATCTGGTCGCACCAATGGTACCTGAGCGCCTCCGGCATCTCCTTGAGTCTCGACGGGAAAGTCATTGATAATTATGCCATATCGACGGAACTCGGATTGAATGCCGTCGGGAACTTCGTCCTGGCCCCCATCGGGACTTTCTGCCACGAATACAGCCACACGCTCGGTCTCGTGGACATGTATGATACGGATTATGAAGCCAGCGGCGGAGTTTCGGAAGCCCTCTGGGGGACAACCGGCCTGATGGACCACGGGAACAGCAACAATGCCGGCAACACCCCTCCCGGTTATAATGCCATCGACTATGACATGCTGGGAACCGGCCGCTGTGAGGCCCTTGTCCCGGGGACCTATACGCTGGAACCCATCCGGGACAACATGCGGTATTTCAAGCTGGAAACCGGCGTAGAGGGAGAATACTTCCTGTTCGAGTGCCGCGCCCAGGCGGGATGGGACCGTTTCATCGGCGGAAGCGGCCTGGCCGTATACCATATCGACAAGTCACACCGCAATGCCGGATATTCCGACCAGGAAAGCCGGGACATGCAGGCCATTGAGCGGTGGTTTTACAATGAGGTCAACTGCCGCCCGGACTACCAGTGCGCCGACATGGTGGAAGCGAACCGGAGTTCCCTGGCCTATGTCCAGGAAGTCTTCTTCCCGCAAAGCGGAAAGAATGCCTTTACGCCGGAAACCGACCCGCCTTTTGTCTTCCGCGACGGGAGTCCGTCCCCGATTGCCATCACCAATATCGTCCAGCACGGGGAGAATATCTCCTTCCGGGTCTCCTATTCCCACGAAATCCAGGTTCCGGAGGTCAAGAACATCAAGAGCGAGGTTTTCCAGGATGGCGCTGTCATCCAGTGGGATGCGGACATGGAGGATTTCACCGGCGAGGCCATCGTTCTGTGGGGCCGGAGCGGAGGGGAAATGACCCGGACGGTAGTCAATCCTTTCCAGGACAACCATTTCGCCATCTGTCTGGAAGGAATGGATCCCCAGACGGCCTATCAGGTTGAAATCCGCTTTGTCAACGGCGGGATCGAGGGACAACCGGTCCGGGCGGACTTTACGACCCGTTCGCGCCGCGACAAGATCCCGTTCATCTTCCTCAAGAACGTCGCGCGCAACAGTGACGGCTCGTTTGTCAAGGGTGCCGCCCTTCCCCTGCGGGTTTACAATCTGGAGAATGCAGACCAGATTACCTGGTTCTGGAACGGACGGGTGGTCCGCCCGGAAGCCGACGGTTACTTCACGGTCCAGGCCGGCGGCACCCTGCGTGTGGAAATCGTGCGCAAGGACGGCTCCAAGGACATTATTTCCAAAACCCTCATCATTCGTTGAATCATGCGTGCGATCCGGCTCATACTCCCTGCGGCGCTGCTGCTCATGACCATGGCATGCCAGAAGAACGGTCCCGATGAACCGTTCCTGGAGAACAATGATATCTGCCTGAAAGTGAACGGGAAAGTCGTCCATCAATATGATCCCGTCTCCTGGCAGCTGGGGTTCAGCGAAGACCTCCGGCAATTCCGGGTGCACAACGACAACATGTCGGAGTATTTCATCTTCACCTGCGCATCCCTCCCCGCCCAGGAAGGTGACGAGGTGAAAGCCGACTTGAAATGGACGGACAGCAGCGGCATCCAGACCCGGTCCGCCCTGCCATTCCGGCTTGAGAAAAAAGAGGGCAGCCGCTACTGGCTGTGGAACCGGAGCAAGAAAATCGGCGTCTGCCTGATGAAGCTATAAAAAAACGTCCCGGGTACCCATCGGTCCCGGGACGATCATTTTTCAAAGAGCGGCTCAGAAGGAAGTGGCGATGGCAATGAAATCGTCAGCCTTCAGGGCGGCACCGCCAATCAGCCCGCCGTCGATATCCGGCTCAGCGAACAGCTCTTTCGCATTGGACGGCTTGCAGGAACCGCCATAAAGGATGGTCATGTCATCTGCGACCTCTTTCCCGAATTTCTCGGCAACCACAGTACGGATGCAAGCGTGGATTTCCTCTGCCTGGGCAGCCGTAGCCGTCTTTCCGGTACCGATGGCCCAAACCGGCTCGTAAGCGATCACGACATGCTTCAAGTCCTCAGCCGTGAAGTTGTACAGGACCGCCTTGGTCTGCGCGGTCACCACCTCGAAATGCTTGCCGGCCTCACGCTCGTCCAGGTTTTCACCGACACAAAGGATCACCTTCAGCCCGGCTTCCAGGGCGAGACGGGTTTTTTCGACCAATTTCTCGTCGGTCTCACCGTAATACTGACGGCGCTCGGAGTGGCCGAGGATGGTATACTGGCAACCGACGGAAGTGAGCATCTTCACGGAAACTTCGCCGGTATAGGCACCTTTCTCGTGATCCGCACAGTTCTGGGCAGAAAGCGCGACAGCGGAACCCTTCAGGGCGTCAGCCACGCATGCAAGATGCGTAAACGGCGGAGCCACAATAAGTTCAACGTTTGCAGGAAGGGAATGAGCCTTCTGTGCTACTTCTTTGGCGAGCGCAACGCCCTCAGGAACTGTCGTGTTCATCTTCCAGTTGCCTGCTACAATGTACTTTCTCATGATTTCGTATAGATAATATGTTTATTCCGGCATCAATGCGTCTTGCAAATTTAGCGCTTTCTTCAGAATTTCACAATAAAATGACTACCTTTGTACCTCGCTATAATGGACATATTCAACTGATGAAAAATTTTGTAGAAGAGCTTTCTTGGAGAGGCATGATCCAGGATATCATGCCGGGAACGGAAGAAAAATTGATGGAGGGCCCGCAGGCCGCCTATGTCGGCATCGACCCGACGGCGGATTCGCTGCATATCGGGCACCTCGTCAGCGTAATGATACTCAAGCATTTCCAGAATTGCGGACACCGGCCGATCGCCCTGGTCGGCGGAGCGACGGGCATGATCGGGGATCCGTCCATGAAATCGGCGGAGCGGAACCTGCTTGACGAGGAGACGCTCAACCACAACGTCGCCTGCATCAAAGCCCAGCTCGGCCGCTTCCTCGACTTCGACTCCGACGCTCCGAACAAGGCGGAACTCGTCAACAATTACGACTGGATGAAGGACTACTCGTTCATCAATTTCATCCGGGATATCGGCAAGCATATCACCGTCAACTACATGATGGCCAAGGACTCCGTGAAGAAGCGTCTCTCCACGGAATCCCGTGAGGGCATGTCTTTCACCGAATTCAGCTACCAGCTCATGCAAGGATACGATTACCTCTACCTGTACGAGCATAAGGGCTGCGTCCTCCAGCTGGGCGGAAGCGACCAGTGGGGCAACATCACCACCGGCAGCGAACTCATCCGCCGTGTCCTCGGCAAGGAAGCATTCGCCCTGACCTGCCCGCTGATCAAGAAAGCGGACGGCACCAAATTCGGAAAGACGGAAAAAGGGAATATCTGGCTGGATGCCAACCGGACCTCTCCGTACGAATTCTACCAGTTCTGGCTGAATGTCGCCGACGAGGATGCCGAGCGCTACATCAAGATCTTCACCATGCTGGACCGTCCCACCATCGAAGCCCTGATCCAGGAGCACCGGCAGGACCCCGGACAGCGGAAGCTGCAGAAAGCCCTCGCCCGCGAGATCACGGTCATGTGCCATGGACAGCAGGAATACGACAACGCCGTGGAAGCCTCCCGCATGCTCTTCGGGAATGCTACCGGCGAAGCCCTGCGCCGGCTGGACGAGAAGACCTTCCTCGCTGTCTTCAGCGGCGTCCCGACCTTTACCATTTCCCGGTCGGAACTGCCTTGCGGACTGCTGGACCTGCTGGCCGTCAAGACGTCCGTCTTCCCCTCCAAGGGAGAAGCCCGCAAGATGGTCCAGGGCGGTGGCGTTTCCCTGAACAAGGACAAGGTCTCCGATTTGGATTACCAGGTCTCTGAAAACGACATCCTGGACGGGAAATATATCCTGGCCCAGAAGGGCAAGAAGAATTATTTCATTATCAACGTCCTCCCGTAATGGAAAAACCTGCCAGCACCCGCCAGTTGAAAGTCGGACGGGAGATCCAGAAGGATCTCGCGGAAATCATCCGTGCCAAAGGCATGGCTGCTTTTTCCGGCGCCATGGTCACGGTCAGTGAAGTCCGCGTCAGTCCGGACCTGTCCGTTGCGAAAGTCTATGTCAGCATTTTCCCTTCCGCCAAGGCGGAATCCGTCATGAAGCTGCTGCAGGAAAATGTCAAGACGCTGCGGGGAGAACTCGGCCACCGGGTCGCCAAACAGCTCCGCATTGTTCCCGAGCTGGTCTTCTACCTGGACACCAGTCTGGATTACGCTGCGCATATCGACGATCTCCTGAAAGAATCCTGACCGGATGCACCTGCCCCTGTTCATAGCCAAGCGGTATCTGTTCGCCAAGAAATCACACAATGTGATCAACATCATTTCCGTGATCAGTGCCATTGGCATGGCGGTCGGCACGGCAGCGCTGGTCATCATCCTTTCCGTTTACAATGGCTTCGATTCGCTTGTCAAGTCATCCCTGAGCAATGTCGAGCCGGATATCCTCATCACGCCGTCCAAGGGAAAAGTCTTCATCCCGGAAGGAGAAGCCTTCGACTGGGCGTATGACCAGCCGGCCATCACAACGATGTCCAGCATCCTGCAGGACAATGTTTATATTTCTTACGACGGGCATAACGGCATCGCCATGGGAAAAGGGGTCGACCGGGTCTACGAAGAGGAAAGCCCGATCCGCGACCACATGATTGAAGGAAAATTCGCCCTGCATCACGGGGAGATTCCCATGGGAGTCGTCGGCTCGGGGCTTTCGTACAGCATGGAAATCAGCCACCGCTTCCTCGCCCCGATCCAGATTTACTACCCCGCCCGCGACCGCTCCTTCTCCCCTGCGAATCCGGCTGCTTCCCTGGAAAGCATCAAGATTTTCCCTTCCGGGGTCTTCTCGGTCAATCCGGAAATCGACAGCGACCTGATCATCCTCCCCCTGGAGCAGATGCGCCAGTTGCTCGGATACACGGACGAGGTGTCCGGGGTGGAGCTCCGGGTGGCAGCAGGGACCTCCCGGAAAGCCTTGCACAAAATCATCCGGAACTTGCAGGATAAACTCGGGGAGGGTTTCTCCGTCAAGGACCGTTTCCAACAGAACGAGTCGCTTTACAAGATGATGAAATACGAGAAAGTATCTGTCTACCTAATCCTTATCTTCGTCATTATCATCATCGCTTTCAATATTTTCGGCAGTCTCTCGATGCTCATGATCGAGAAGAAAGAGGACATCGGAACGCTGCGGAGCATGGGGGCGACACCCCAGTTGGTGAAACGGATTTTCATCCTGGAGGGATGGATGATTTCCCTCCTCGGCCTGGCCGCGGGTCTTGTCCTTGGCGTCGGTTTCACCCTTGCACAGCAAAAATTCGGTTTCATCAAGATGCCCGGGAGTTTCGCCACGGCCGCCTATCCCGTTATCCTACAATGGAAAGACCTGATCCTGACAGCCATCAGCGTCGCCGCCATCGGTTATCTCATCGCCCTGCTTCCCGTCTTGTCCGAATCGCGGAGACACAGCCGATAAGGCGAAAGCCAAGTTCTTTGAAGACGGCTTCCAGAATCAGAAACTGAATCCGAAACTGAGGTAGAAACATCCGTTGTGGGCCTGGACGAAATCGTCCCGGCTGATGTTGGCCATGCCGATGTCGTAGGCCGCTTCCAGATGCAGGATAGCCAGATTCAGGCTGCACCCTGCTTTGACACCCGTGTCAAAGCGGTTGAATCCCGTCTGCGAGAAAGAAGGCACGGAAGTACGTGTCTGATAATTGCGGATCTGACCGCCGACACCGCAAGCCAGATAAATTCCGCCGAAAGGCTGGATGGCCACGGCGGGAGTCAGAAACAACTTGTACCGCATCAAAACCGGGACCTCCAGGTAATTGAGGTCATACGTCATCTCCGATCCCCTTCTCCCTCCCTTCTCGGTGTAGAACAGGCCGGATTCGATGTACAACGGGGCAAAAGGAAGGACTGCGCGCCCCCCGGAGAGTCCCAGGAAGATTCCGGAAGCACTTGATACTCCGCCCATTTCCGAAGACTGGGAATGGATGGATGCGACCGTCATGCCCGCCCGCAGGCCGAAATACATGTCCTCCATGCCGAAACTCCGGTCATACCGTCCATGGGGGCGTTCGTAGCCGCCGTAACGGTAAGATCCGGGCCGGCCATATCCGCCCATGGCGCCACGCGGCTGGGCCGACAAAGGGGCCGCACCGCACAAAACAACCAGCAAGAGAGTGAGAATCTTTTTCATAGCAGTAAAGTTTCCCACTCTCTTTTCAAACATCATTCCAAACCAGGAGTCCTACTCTTCCGGCAAGAACATCGGATCCCAGGCGGGCAGGAGTTCCGGCTTCTGGGAAAGCAGCTGCATCACGTCGGCGGGAACATATTTCTTATTGACGACCAGGCGGAACATGTACTCCTCGAACCACTCGTCCGTCATGATCAAATTGCCCTGGTACCCGCTGGCAGCACCCCAGCTGTTCTCAACCATCCACTTGACGGGCTTTCCGTCCTTGATATCGACAGCGATCAGGGTCATGGCATGGGACGAGCCGCTGGCATGGGTCATCACCCGCTCCCGCTTGTCCATCCCGAAAGAGGCCCCCATCAGGGAACCATAATCGAAATTCTCAAGATCCAGTACGCCGCGCTTGCGGTCGAAGAACTTTCCGACATCGCAGGAGAAATACATGGCCGTATTGTCCTTGATCGACGCGATGGCCATCTCCTTGATCCGGTCGATGGGGAGGTTGACATATACCCAGTTCTGCCCGTCATACACATGCCGGTCATATTCAATCTCATACACCTTTCCATACTCCCGGCAGGGATCGTTCATGACCATGACATAATTGTTTTCCAGGTCTTCGCCGATATACTCCCGGTAGAAAGACTGCGGCGTGTATTCCCGGGTCGAAACCGCATTCCCCTTCGAATCGTAGCGGGTCCAAGTGAAAGACGTGGGAGGAACGCCCAGGCAGAGCGCCAGCATATGATAAATCTCCTTCAACTGGGCGACTTTCATCTCCTGCAACCGGGCAAGCGCCTGGGCGGCAGCGGCTTCCGCTTTCTTCCCTTTCAGGGAACTCACCCCGGCAGCATCCCAGGCCTTCCGCAGGTCCAGGCCGTCCTCCCGGAGCTTCGTCGCCAATTGGGTCCGCATCTGGGAGGTATTGTTGGCGCAATAAGTCTCCGGCATGACATCGGACGGGACAATGCCGTACTTCATCACCAGGTTGGAGACACCCGTGAACTGCCCGCCGTCACTGATCGGATTCTGGAATAGCCAGTCCACTTTCCGGTCCTCGAACGGCAAGGTCCGGGTATCGATGATGCCCTGCAGGAACAGATTGGCCTTTTCGAGCTGGTCATAGAAGAACAGGTAATTCTGCGAGAAGGTGAAGTCCCCCAGATCATACTTGTCGATCATGGCCGCACGCAAGACGTTCAATCCGGTAAACAGCCAGCAACGCCCGGAAGACTGCTGGTCGGTATGCCCCTTGGTCCTGACCCGGTCCGAGAAATGCGTATCAATCATCGCCAGCTTCTCGGCATTGGCGGCAAGCGTTCCGATCGGCGTCGTATTCAATGCGTTACGAATCGCTTTGTCCGCCGGCGTACCGGCATAGCCCCGGCTGATTTCCTGCATCATCTGCGGAGAAATGCCGCCGTCCGGAGAAACGGTCCGCTCTTGGGCGAAGGCCGTGAGAGAGAGCAGCAAAGCTGCCAGAAAGACTGTCTTTTTCATATTCTGTCGTGTTTACATATTTTCCTTATCCCCGGCGGTATCCACCTCCCGCGGAATCACGGACACATCGCCGTGCAATCGCCCGGATGTCCGGATTTTCCCGCCCGGACGCCGGGGCCGCAGCCCCAGCTTTTCCAATTTCTCAATCTTCCGGACAACGGACTGGTTCGATTCCGACAGCTTCCGGGTGGCTTCGCGGTAAGCCTCCCCGGCCTTTCCCAAATACTGACCGACCGCCACGTAACTGTCCATCCAGCCCTTGATCTGGGTCATCAGTTCTTCCGCCGTCTTGTAGACATCGGCGATGTTCTTCTCCTGGTCATACTGCCGCCAGCTCATCTGGATCATATTCAGCACGATGATCAAGGTCATCTGGCTGACGATCAAGACCTTGTTTTCGCGGGCGACCTGCCACAGGCGGGGATCCTCTTCCAGCATCAGCCGGAAAGCCCCTTCCATCGGAATGAACATGATGTTGAAATCCACCCGGCGGCGGCCCGGCGGGATCAAGCCCGCATAATCCTTGTCCTTGAGCTCGTCCACATGGCGCCGGATGCTCTCCACATGCGCGCGGGCGGCCGCTTTCCGCACAGCGGCATTCTCCGAGACCATAAATTGATGATAATCCTTCAGGCTCACCTTCGAATCGATGACGACGGTCGTATCATCCGGATAATAGACCAGCACATCGGGAATCAGCACCTCTCCGGACGCGCCGCGGAGCTGCCGTCCCTTCTCGTCTGTCACCACCGACTGCGTCGAAAAATGGATTCCCTCGGTCAGACCGGCATTCTTGAGCACATCCGTCAGCAGCATCTCGCCGAAATCCCCCTGTACCTTGGAATACCCGGTCAAGGCATCCGCCAGGTTCTGCGCCTGGTCGCCGACCGCCCGCGAACGATTGTCCAGATCCACGATCCGCTGCTCCAGCTGCGCATGGCGCTGCAGCGACTTCTCCTGCGATTCACGGACGGCCTGGCTGAATTCGCCGAACTTTTCCTGCAGGGGGCGGAGCAGCGTTTCAATCGACTGGGCACTCTGCAGGCGGAAATCTTCATTGCTGCGCCGCGCCATATTCTCGAACATCTCCCGTTCCATGCGCAGCCGGCGTTCCTCCTCCTCACGGTGCCGCTGGAGGTTTTCCTTCATCTCGCGGTCATATTCCTCACGCACGTCCAGACGGCTTTCCAACGCAGCTTTTTCGCTGGAGAGTCGGAAGACACGATGCAGCAGCACCGACACGGCCACCAGGGCGGCCAGCAAGAAGCTGCTCAGAATGATGACAAGCGGATCCATGGACTCAAAGATAGGCATTCTGCCCTTATTTTCCATCAGTCCAGCAGGAAAGAACCGCCATTTTTGGTTATCTTTGTCCAGATGGGACGGACTCCCCTTTTTCGCACGTCATGGCTGTATCCCGGAAAAACCGATATCTATTGCCTGCAGGCCTGCTGATCCTGGTACTGCTGGCCTTTGCCGACCTGCTCGCCGGCGGCCAGGCCCTGTCTCCCGGCCGGGTATTGTCCTCCCTGGCCGGAAGCGACGACGCAGCAGTCCGGGATATCATCCTGGGTATCAGAATCCCCCGCATCCTCTCCGCCCTAATCAGCGGTGCTGCGCTCGGCCTGGCCGGGGTCCAGATGCAGGCCGTTTTCCGCAACCCCTTGGCCGACCCGCACATCATGGGCGTCAGCGGCGGTGCCGGACTGGGTGCCGCCATTGCGACAACCTTCCTCTGGGGCGGAGCCATCACGTCCACCGGCGGACCGGTGCCCATGGCCCTCGCCGCCTTCGCCGGTGCTGCGGCCGCTTCTTTTCTTGTCATCGCCGTCTCCGCCCGGATCAGCAGCGCATCCATCCTGCTGATTTTCGGCGTCATGCTCGGATTCATCTTCAACGCCATGACTTCGATCCTGGAATATTCGGCAGGAGAAGAAAGCCTGAAATTGTTCTACAGCTGGTCCGCCGGCAGTTTCTCCGGAAACCGCTATACGGAAATCGGACTGATGGGCGGCGCCCTCGCCCTGGGCGGAATCTTGGCCGCAGTGAATTCCAAAGGACTGGATATCATTTTGTTCGGAGATGATTACGCACGGGCGTCCGGTGCTCCCGTCGGCCGCATCCGCCTGGGGGCCATGGTCAGCTGTTGCCTGATTACCGGGGCGGTCACCGCTTTTTGCGGCCCGATCGGATTCGTCGGAATCGTCTCCGGCCACATTGCCCGCTCGCTCCTGCATACGGCCCGGCACCGCACCATCCTGCCCGCCAGCATGGTCACCGGAGGCATCATTGCCCTGACGGCCGACCTCATCTCCCAATGCTCCGTGATTCCACTTCCTGTCGGCAGTACCATGGCACTGATCGGCATCCCGCTCATTTTTGTCATTTTATCAAGGAAAAATGCTCTCGGCCACTGACCTTACCCTCGGATACGGCAGCCATATCCTCTGCCGGCACCTCACCCTGGAAATCCAGCGTGGGGAATGCATCTTGCTCTGCGGGCCGAACGGCAGCGGGAAAAGCACCCTCCTGCGAACCCTTGCCGCCCTGGAGGATCCGCTGGAAGGCCGGATGGAACGTGACGCGGAAATCCTGCTGGTACCGACAGGCATTCCGAAGGTAAAAGGCTTCTCGCTGAGAGAGTTCCTGATGACGGGATGCTACCGGGAAAGCCGCTGGAGCGGTCGCCTGTCCCGCGAATGGCAGGAAAAAACCGACCGGGCGCTCAGCCAGCTGGGACTTTCCGAACTCGCGGAAAAAGATTTATCCACGCTCAGCGACGGCGAATTCCAGAAAGGATGCATTGCAACCGCCCTTGTCCGCGATCCGGACATGCTGCTGCTGGATGAGCCGACCGCATTCCTGGACGTCGGGAACAGGGTTTCCCTCGTCCGGATCTTGCAGCAGCTGAGCCAGGACGGGAAAACGGTTCTCTTCTCCTCACATGACCTGGCTGACAGCCTGCACGTTTGTACCCGGGTCCTGGGGCTGGACGGGAAAGGCCGCTTCCTGGACAGTGGTCCGGACGCCCCCGTTTCCCGGCGGAAAGCAATCGCAAAGGATTGCTTTGGCGGAGTGGATTTTTGATTTCGACGGTATTTTGTGTAACTTTACCCATTCTGGCGGCAAATCCGACAAACCGCCGTATCTGCCCATGGAACAGAAACTTTTTCTTATAGACGGACATGCCCTGATCTTCAAGATGTATTACGCATTCCTGCGCCATCCGATGATCAACTCCAAAGGGGCCGATATGTCCATCCTCTTTGGTTTCACCAAGTACCTTCTCGAACTGGTCGAGCGGGAGAAACCTGATTTCCTGGCAGTTGCATTCGACCCGCCGGGAGGGACTTTCCGCAATGAACTGTACCCCGAATACAAAGCGACGCGCAGTGCGACCCCGCAACTGGTGATCGATGCCCTCGGCCCCCTGCAGGAACTCTGCTCCGCCATGGGGATTCCCAACCTGATGGTCAAGGGCTTCGAGGCGGACGATGTCATCGGAACCGTAGCCAAGCGATGTCAGGGAGAAGGTCTTCAGGTTTACATGGTTACGCCCGACAAGGATTACGGGCAGCTCATCGACGCACACATCTTCCAATACAAACCCGGCAAAGGCGGCGGGGATGACGAAGTAATCGACCGGGAAAAAATCTGCCAGCGGTACGGAATCCGGGAACCCCTGCAGGTCATCGAGATGCTGACCCTCTGCGGAGACTCCTCGGACAATGTTCCCGGGGTGAAAGGCGTCGGAGAAGTCGGCGCCGGGAAATTGATTGCCCGTTACGGAACGGTTGAAAACATCTATGCCCACCTGGACGAACTCCCGCCCCGGCAGAAGGCCCAATTCGAAGAGGCCCGCGGCCATATTGAACTGAGTCACCGGCTGGTCACCATCCGGACGGACGTCCCGGTCGACACCCCGACTTCCGAAATGGCCCTGGACATCCGCTATACGCCGGAACTGGCCGACCTGTTCGAAAAATATGAGTTCAATTCCCTGCGCAAGCACCTGGGAGCCCCGGCCGGTCATCCGGCCCGGAAAGCGGACATCCCGGCATTTTCTTTCCAAAACGTTCCCGTGCAGGAGGTGGAGCAGGCCGCCCGCAAAGCCGGTCTGTGCGCCCTCGTGCCGGCCGGAGACGGACAGATCGCCGTTGCCGCCCTGCATGGCGGGGATGCGCCGATTGCGGCCCAGGCGGCTCCGGAGACATTCCGGGGGCTACTGACCGACGAAGCCGTCGCCAAAGGCGGATTCGACTTGAAATCCCTGCTGAACGCATTGGCCGGCGACAAGATTACGCTGGAGGGGAAATTAGAAGATTACGGTCTCATGCACTACATCCTGGGACCGGAACGAAGCCACAATCCCGCCATCCTGGTCAAGAGTTACCTGGGGGTGGATTGGGAGGAGGAAGCGCCCCAGACGGAGGCCGCCTCTCTGTTCGATGCACCTGCCAACTCCCCTGCTCATGACTATTGCCGTGAAGCGGCAGCGGTACTCCTGACCGGGCGGAAGATCGCGGCGGAGCTGGCAGCACAGGAATCCGGACGGCTGTACGAAGAAATCGAGGCGCCGCTGATCCGCGTCCTCTCCAAGATGGAAAGGACGGGCGTCAAGGTTGACATCGCCCAACTGGAGCACTTTGCCACCTCCCTGCGCACGGAAATGAACCGGCGGGAGGCCGTTATCCGCGAAATGGCCGGTGTCCCGGATCTCAACATCTCCTCCCCGCGCCAGATTGGACAGGTCTTGTTTGAAAAACTGAATCTGGACCCGAAGGCAAAGAAAAGCGCCAAAGGCAGCTGGAGTACGGATGAGGCAACCCTTTCCGCCCTTGCGGACCGGCATCCCATCATCGGGGAAATCCTGGAATTCCGCGCAGTTAAGAAATTGTTGTCCACATACATAGAGCCGTTCCCCAGCTATGTTTCGCCCCAGACGGGACGGATCCACACCACGTTCAACCAGGCTTTGACGGCCACCGGGCGCCTGTCTTCCTCCAACCCGAATCTCCAGAATATTCCGATCCGCACCGAACGCGGGAAAGAAATCCGGAAAGCCTTTGTCCCGGCGACACCGGACGGGGTGATCCTGTCCGCGGACTATTCCCAGATCGAACTCCGGATCATGGCCCACCTCAGCTGCGATGCGCACCTGATCCAGGCTTTCAAGGACGGCATCGACGTCCATGCGGTCACAGCGGCCAAGATTTTCGGCATCCCGTATGAGGAAGTCACCCAAGACCAGCGCCGGATTGCCAAGACGGCCAATTTCGGCATCATGTATGGCATTTCGGCCTTCGGCCTGTCCCAGCGGCTGGGCATCTCCCGGTCTGAAGCCGCCAAAATCATCGAGGATTACTTTGCCGCCTTCCCGTCCATCAAGACGTTCATTGAAGACACGCTGGTCGGCGCACGCGAGAATGGCTACGTAGAAACCATTTTCGGCCGGCGCCGCTACATTCCCGACATCAATTCCCGGAATGCCACCGTGCGGGCCCTGGCGGAACGCAACGCGGTCAATGCCCCCATCCAAGGGACCTCTGCGGACATCATCAAAATCGCCATGAACCGGATCGACGCGGCCATGACCGCGCAGCAGATGGCCAGCCGCATGGTCCTGCAGATCCACGATGAGCTTTTGTTTGACGCAGTTCCGGAAGAAGTCCCCGCCCTCAAAGCGCTGGTGCGCGACCGGATGGAGCATGTCATCACCCTTTCCGTACCCCTAACTGTCGAATGCAATGAAGGAAAAAACTGGCTCGAAGCACACTGATCCCGAAGATGCCGCCCTGGTAGAAATGGCCTTGAAGGACAATTCCCAAGCCGCATTTTTAGCCCTCTACACCCGCTACCACGCCGGTGTAAAAGCGCACATTGCCAAGTATGTGCAGGAGCCGGAGGAAATTGAGGATATCTGCATGGAGAGTTTCGAAAAAGCGTTCAAACAGCTCCATACCTATAATAAAGAGAACCGTTTCTCGACCTGGATTTTCACGATTGCCCGCAATACCGCTTTCGACCACAAGAGCAAGGAAAAAATCCGGGGGCAGAAGATTGAGAAAACTTCCCTGGACGACACGATTCTCGAACAAATCGACGTCCCGTCCGACAGCATCAGTCCGGAAGAGGAAATCATTCTGGGACAGGATCATGAGAACCTGCTGGCCTGCATCGGCGGGCTTCCGGACCTGTACCGGGAAGTTGCCGTACTCTGTTTCATAGACAACCTCGGTTACAAGGAAATCGCAGAGAAAACCGGCCTGCCCATCGGGACGGTCAAAACCCGGATCAGCCGGGGCAAAGCCCGGCTGGAACAAATGATGCTGGATAAAGAAAAATGAACGAAATGGATGCTTCCGCCTTCGATGCCTGGATTTCCGGGGCCTTCCCCGGAGTGGCCCCGCTCCAGCGGGAACAATTCGCCGCCCTGGCGCCGTTGTACCAGGACTGGAACAGCAAGATCAATGTCATTTCCCGGAAAGATATGGAGGGACTGTACCTGCACCATGTCATCCACTCCCTGGCCATTGCCCGTTACCTTCAGGAAAACCTCGCGGAAGACAATGCCGCATGGCAGGAAGGAAGCACCGTGCTGGACCTGGGGACCGGAGGCGGCTTTCCGGGGATTCCCCTGGCCATCCTCTTCCCCCGGACCCGCTTTACCCTGTGCGACTCGATCGGGAAGAAGATTACCGTGGTCCGCGCCGTCGCTTCCACCCTGGACCTGAACAACGTAGAAGCCGTCCACGCCCGCGCCGAATCCCTCGGCCGGTCCTTCGATTACGTGGTTTCCCGCGCAGTGGCATCGCTGGAGGATTTCTACCCCTGGGTAAAAGGGTGCTTCCGCAAACGGATCCTCTACCTGCGCGGCGGCGATGTAGCAACGGAAACAGCCCTGTTGGCAAAGCGGTTCCGCCTGCAATCGGGGACGATTTCCACCTGGGCGGTGAAGAACTGGCTGGACGACCCCTGGTTCGACGGGAAATTCGTGGTTGATATCCATGCAAAGGTCAATAAAGTGTAGAAATATTTTGCTTTTTTAGGCAAAAAGACTACCTTTGCAATCCCATTTTTTCGGAAATATAAAAAATCAAGATAATGAAAAGGACATTCCAACCCTCTGTACGCAAACGCGTCAACAAACACGGATTCCGTGAGCGCATGTCGACTCCCAATGGCCGCCGCGTTCTCGCCGCACGCCGCCGTCATGGCCGCAAGAAATTGACTGTCTCTTCCGAAGAAAGATTCTAGTCAATCTATCATAGACCTAAAAGCGGGGTCAGTCTATGGGCTGCTCCGCTTTTTTTGCTATCTTGCAGGGAGAAGCTGTGTTATGGAACTGATGGACGAAAAATACATGCGGGAGGCACTCCAGGAAGCAGATGCCGCCCTGAGAGAGGGAGAGATTCCGATCGGAGCCGTCGTCACCTGCCGGGGCAGGATTGTCGGCCGGGGGCACAATATGACCGAGCGGCTGCACGACCCGACAGCGCACGCCGAGATGATAGCCATCACCGCTGCGACGGAGGCGGTCGGCGGAAAATACCTGAATGAATGTACGTTATATGTGACCGTAGAACCCTGCCCGATGTGTGCGGCCGCATTGAACTGGGCACAGGTCGGCCGGATTGTCTACGGAGCGATCGACCCGCGCCGGGGGTACACCCTCTTCAGCCCCTCCCTGCTCCATCCCAAGACGGAAGTCGAAGCAGGGGTTCTGGGAGATGCGTGCAGTGCGCTGATCAAAGATTTTTTCAAGGACAAGCGGCCCTGACAGACTTACAAATGCGCTTCGACGATATTCCGGGCGATGCTCGCTACAAGCCGGGACCGCGCCTCCACACTTGCCCAAGCCGTATGGGGCGTAAAACGGAATCGCTCGGGGTGGCGGGTATGAAGTAGCGGACTGTCCGCAGGAAGTGGCTCGGACTCATATACATCCAGTGCCGCACCGCCGATTGTACCCTGATCCACGGCCGCAGCAAGAGCGGACTCGTTCACAATGCCGCCGCGTCCCATATTGATCATAATCGCCTGGGGCTTCATCCGGGCCAGTTCGGCTTCGCCGATCAAATTCTGTGTCCGCGCATTGAGGGGCGCATGGACGGATACCACATCGGAGCGGGTAAGCAGTTCTTCCAGGGAAACGCTCGGATAGTCTTTACAGTGGGACGTCCCTGACGTGGAATAATAAATGACCTGCATGCCGAATGCCGTCGCAACGGCCGCGACGCGGGAACCGATGGTCCCCATGCCGATGATGCCCATCGTCTTTCCGTGCATTTCGATGAACGGACGCGACACGTCGGTGAACAGGAGGCCGGCAGAATAATGCCCCGACTTGACACGCTCGTCGAAATAGGGGCCGTTCCCGAGCAGGGAAAGCAGGTGCATGAAGGTTTCCTGGACAACGGACTCCGTCGAATAACCGGCCACATTCCGGACAGGAATGCCCCGCGCGGCGCATGCTTCCAAATCGATATTGTTCACCCCGGTAGCCGCCTCGCAGACCAGTTTCAGGGAAGGCGCTGCGTCCAACAGGGCCCTCGTAACCTTTACCTTATTAATAATCAGCACATCGCAGTCACTGACCCGGTCGAGCGCTTCCGCCGCGGTCGAGTAAGGATAACAGACAAGTGTCCCCAGGGCTTTGATGGGATCGAGCGGGGTATCCCCCAGCGTGGCCGCATCCAGAAATACAATCTTCATATGCATCTTGTTTCTCTCTGACAGCAAAGGTAACGAACTGACGGAAGGATACAAAAAAAATCAAGCCGGTTTTTACACCGGCTTGATTGTGCGCGGGAACAGAGTCGAACTGTCACGCCAGTAATAGGCACTACCTCCTGAGAGTAGCGCGTCTACCAATTTCGCCACCCGCGCTCAGAATGGATGACAAAGATACGAATCAAATTCGGAAATCCAAAGAATCCGTCTACTTTTTTCTCCTGTCTCCGGGCTTATCGCGCGGCGATGCATTCGATTTCGACCATCGCCCCTTTCGGCAACGTTTTGACTGCCACGGCGGAACGGGCCGGGAACGGAGCCTGGAAAAATTCGGCGTACACCGCATTCATCGCCGCGAAATCTCCCATGTCAGCGAGAAATACGGTCGTCTTGACGACATGGCTCAGATCCAGTCCGGCCTCCCGGAGAATCGATTGTGCATTCAACAACGACTGCCGGGTCTGCTGGGCTATCCCTCCCTCCGGGAAAACCCCTGTCGCCGGATCGATGGGCAACTGCCCGGAAACAAAAACAAGGCCTGCACCACTGTCGACAGCCTGGCAGTAGGGCCCGATGGCAGCGGGCGCCTTCTCGGTATTGATGATCTCCATAATCGGTATTTATTTCGGAACAAATATACAAAAAAGCAGCGGTTCCCTTGCGCATGGCTGGTTTTTCTTCTATTTTTGCAGGAAACCCTGCCCGAATGATCTCTGGGCCCGCATAACACTGAAAAATGAAAAAGATTCTGACCATTCTCTCCTGCTTGCTCTGCATCCATTCCTGGGCACAAAATAACCTGGTCATGCCCAGCGTCGACCCGGAAGGCGACTCGTTGGCCTTTATCCGCATGCGCGCCCGGATGGATTCCATCCGGCAATACCGTCCGACCGTCGCCGTCGTCCTGGCCGGAGGCGGAGCCCGGGGCATGGCCCATCTGGGTGTGCTGAAATATATGGAAGAGCTCGGTATTCCGGTCGACCTGATCGGCGGAACCAGCATGGGAGGCCTGGTCAGCGGCCTGTATTCCCTGGGATATAATGCAGAATACCTGGATTCGCTGGTACGCGCGATCGACTGGTCCGTCATGATGTCGGACAAGATTCCCGATGAATGCCAGTCTTACCAGGTCCGGAAGAACAAAGAGCGGTTTGCCCTGCGCATTCCCTTCCACTATGGAAAAGAAGATGCGGCGCAACGGCTCCGCCAGCAACGGGAATGGGAGAAATCGTACGGAAAAATCGACACGCATACGGCGGACATGGGTTCCGAAGTGGTCGCCCAGGCCAGTTTGGGCATGCCGGACGGCTTCCTGTTCGGCTTCAATGTCAGGAATATCCTGAGTTCCGTCACCGTTGGCTACCAGGACTCGCTGAAATTCGACCACCTGCCGATTCCGTTTTATTGCGTAGCGACGGATATGGCCAGCATGTCGGAAAAGAACTGGATGGAAGGCACCGTCGTCGATGCCATGCGTTCCACAATGGCCATCCCTTTCTATTTCAGGCCTGTACGTTTAGGCGGGATGGTCCTTTCGGACGGTGGGACCCGGAACAATTTCCCGGTTGACATCGCCCGGGCCATGGGGGCCGACATCGTCATCGGCTCAGAGATGCCGTCCGACCTCAATCTGTCGGAACTGAATTCCATGACCAGCCTCCTCATGCAGAATATTTCGATGATGAGCACGGACGCAGCCAAGGTCACCCGCAATCATACGGATGTCCTGCTCCAGCACGTACTGGAGGGATTCAATATGTTGTCGTTCGATGACGAAAGCGTCAGCGAAATCATCCGTCAGGGATATGCCCAGGCGATTGAGCACAAAGAAGAATTTGAAGCCATTGCGAAAAGAATCGGTTCGGGAAAGGGCCAGCGGCCCACGCACACCGCCATCGATATCGGCAAGCAGAAAGTCCGCGTCGGCGAGGTCCGGATCGACGGGATTCCCGACAAGGAGGCGCGTTACTTGCTCCAATCCGCTTTCCTGCCCAAGAACGGGCTGTATGACCGGGCGGAAATCGAACGGATCCTTTCACTGATTTACGGGACCCGCGCCTTTGAGTCAGTCACTTACCGGCTCCTCGGTTCCGAAGCGCCGTTCACCCTTGTTTTCGAGTGCAAGAAAGGGCAGACAAACGAGTTCGGCGCCAGTGTCCACGTGGATACGGACGAAAGGGTTTATGTCAGCGCCTTCCTGTCCACCGGAACCCGGAAGCTCAGCGGACTGCGTTTCCAGTCCGAGCTGAAAATCGGCAATGTCTCCGACTTGAAATTGGACCTGTCATACAAGACCCTGCGGAGATTGCCCGTACTGGGCATCGGCCTGCGGAACAAGTACACGAATGTCTCCTATTATAACAAGCAAGAAACGGTTCACCTGCAGACGCTGAACACGCGGGTTGACCTTTATGCCGAAGACGCGCGGCTGGTCTACGGAAAGGCCCGTTTCGGAATCACGACGGATTTCAACCCGTATGAAACCTACCTGGACCAGCATCTGGAGTGGCGCGAATGGGACTTCCGCAGCAACTGGCAGTCCGTCTTCGCATCGCTCAAACTGGATACATTCAATGACGGTTATTTCCCGACCCAGGGATTCCGCGCCACGCTGGACGCCCGCTATGTATTCAACGGCTACTCCATTGACATGAAAGACGACGGTTCCAGCACCAAACCTTTCCGGGGCAATATCAATCCCTACGGCGTGGGCGTGGCCAGCCTGTCCGTCGCCGTGCCGATGGGAGAACATTTTGTCTTCCAACCGTCCATGTATGCCGGCTTATTTACCGGAAACGCCAATCATATCGAGAACATCCACAGCCTGGTCGCCGGCGGATCCCTGGCAGGCCGGTACATGGAGTACCAAATGCCTTTCCTGGGCTTTGGACACGGTTTCTCCCTGTGTGAGGACTTTGCTGCGACAGCCGAAGCCGCCCTCCGTTACAGGCTGGGCCGGAAAAATTACCTCTCCGCAAAAGCTGCGGTCCTCCAGGACGCCGATGTCTTCAGCCAAATGTGGAAGAAAGACCTGACCGCCTATGCCTTCGGGACGGAATTCGCCCGCAAGACAGCCGCCGGTCCCCTCCAACTCGGGCTCCACTGGTGCGACGTCACCGGCTTTGGCGTAACCTTCTCCTTCGGGTTCAACTTCTGATGCCTTCCGGCCTCAGATTACGACCTCGCACGCATACGTCCGTTTCCAGGAACCGATTTCCAACCGGATAGCCGTCCGGGAGAAATCGAGCGTCATGGACTGATCCGCCAAATCCAGGGCTGCCCAGTCATATCCGCTCTGTTCCAGATATTCCCCGAGCGCAAAAGTGCGGACGCGGTTTTCCCCGTCGGTGATATCCAGAAGCAAGGAGGCATCGCGCTGCCGGGGCAGACAGATCCGGACCGTCCCGTCCGCATCCGGCTCCCGCACCACCTCAAACGCCCCCTCCACGGGATCGCCCGTGCGGGAAACTCCCCCGACATTCCCGCGGAAGCATAAGCGGAACGGGTATGCAGGCACCCCGCCCGATTCCTTTATCCGAATCTCCAGGAAGCAGTATTCTTTGTGCAGGCAGACGGTGTCCGCCACCTCCTCCTCTGTCAGCGGGACAGAGAAGGCATCCAGCCACAACGGCGGCGCCGCCTCGCCCGAAGGAATCCGGAGCCCCTCCCTGACCGAGAAACCACAGTCTATCGGCTGGAAAACAGCCAAGTCGGCATGATTCCCTTCCAGACGGAGCCACACGGCAGTGTCCCGCCCTTCCAGGAATACCGTATCCCGACGGATGACATCGCTTCCGGTATCCGACGCCACGAGGACGGCAGCCCGGGGAGGGTCCCGGAAGTAAAGCCGCAGGGCGCATGGACAAAAGTTCCTGTCCTCCTTGACCGAACATCCGGGAGGAGTACTGAATAAGAGTACGGCCACAAGGACAGGAACCGCTGTCCGCAATTTGTCAGAAGACATAGCTCAAGGCAATGATCACGTCGCTGGGCAACAGGAACAGGGTACTCCCGCTCTCCTGGGTGATCCCGCAGACAGGACAGTCATACACCCTGTAGCGATCCGCTCCTGCCCAGAATCCCAGCCCGAATTCGAGATTGAACCGCTTGTGCAGCATATAGGTATATCCGGCCCCGAACCCGGCACCGATCCTGTCCCCTTCCCGGGTTTCTTCCGATACCAGTCCGCCGACATTGTATTCCTGGTACTGCGCCCGAGAGGAGATCCACCAGCCGGAATACACATGCCAGGGCCAGTAACGGACCCCTGCGCCGTACGTTTGCTGCCGATTGTTGACCTGGTGCCGGTCCTCGCCCCATTCGAAAGAAAAGGGATTGTATTTCACGGCAGCAAATGCACTCCAGTGCTGTTTCCAGGCATAAGAGGCCTCCGCATTCAAGGTCGCCAGATTGGCATATTCCACTACATTCGTCGACAAGGCCACTTTCTGCGCACGCAATGCAGGCATCGCCAGCATCCACAGGAATACAGGTAACATCCATCTACGCTTGCTCATCATCGCCTCCTCCCGTATACCGCGCAAAAACCTGATCGATTACCGCCTGGAATTCCGGATACAGGGCCAGCAGACTCCGCCGCAGCGACGCCTTGTCCGTCACATCCTCTCCCAAGGCAGAGAAAATCTGCGACACGGACATGCCCCGTTCATTCAGATACCGCAGGATCTGCGGCTGGAACCAATACGCATTCCCATTCTCCGGCATCGCTCCGCCGTAACGGTCATGGTAGATCTTATTCTGCAGGAAATACGCCCACATTTCCCCGACCTCGCAGTGGCCGGCGCCATTTCCGCTGCCCGAGCCGTACACATCTCCGCCGGAAGAAGCAAACGCCGTCAGGATGTACTCAATGAACTTGTCCCAATACTCCTTTCCGACCTGGGCGAAATGACTGGCATGAGCCATTTCATGGACGGTTTCCGAGTACAGACGCGCATAGGTGTCCTTCCCGGAAGCCCCGATCGTAACATCCGGCAGGAAGACCTTGACAAGGGGAATGTATTCTCCCACCATACTTGTCAGCAGATCGTTTTCCACAAAGGCTCCATGATGCAGCATGGCGGCGCTGCTCGGGCGGATTTTCTGGAAAATCCATACCCGCAGGTCAGCCGGAGGCGCCAATATGCCCAGGTCATCCTCCTTGCAACGGCTGATATAATCATAGATGGCATTGTTGACCACGCAGCGGCAGAACAAGCGCCTGTCCGATGCCGGCGTAACTGTCTCATCCTTCCCCTGCGGGGTCCCTTTGCCCAATGTAGAGGAAGAGGCCGGGACCAGGATTTTGTTCAATCCGATCGAGAATTTCGCCTGATTCTTGAACATCAACCGGTATCGGACATCGGCGGAGAACGTGGTACCAATCTCATAGTAGCCATCCCGGTCGGTATAGGCGGAAGCGAACTTGACAAAGGTGTTGCAGACAACTTTGACACCCGCCACGCCAAAAGGTTTCCCGCCATTGGCCGCGTCGTCCACAATGGTGATCCGCCCGGAGGGTTTCCCCGCTTCCGTCGCCCGCGTGAGCGGTTGCAATAACTCCGCATTCCCCGTCAACCGGAACGACTCCCGCTCAACGGCAGCCCAGTCGAATCCGTCCGGGGACCGGGTCGCCATGTTCTCATCCGGGATGAAACACTCGTCCAGGATTTCGTGCTTGATTCCCGGCGGAATCCGGAAGTCGCGCGGCACAACGGCATACTGCCAGGTAATCCGGTCTTCCGGGATCTCGGGATCATGATAATAATCTCCGTCCCGGACGATCTGGTAATCCACCGGATGGTCCATCAGGGCAAGTCCGGCTCGTTCCAGCATATTGTACTGCGCTTCCGTCTCCGGCAGGAAACGGACATAAATGTCCGTTGCTGAAACATCTATACGCGGCGCCTTGGTCGGGTACAACGACGCAAGCGCCTTGGTCATGTTCCGCACGGAATACGGGTCCTCCAGTTTGTCCCCAAGGACAATCATCTCGTGGGACAGGGCCTCCTCGGGGAGGGCCTGCAAAGCATCCGGCGCAAGCGGCTCCCGGGCGCATCCGCCGGCAGCCAACAACGACAGAGCCAATAAAATGAATCGTTTTTTCATGGTGCAGCTTTATTTGTTCCGTGCAAAAATACGGCAGGGTATCCGCATTCAGAAAAAATAAGCGTTTAAATTAAAAATCGCCATCCCACATGCGTAGAATGGCGATTTTTTCGCACAAAGAGCAAAATAATGCTGCAAAACGGACTAGAAGTAGGCCACGGTTTTCTGCTCGATCGCAGACATTAAGTTATTGGCCAGCCGGCTGACACCGAATCGGAACAGGCCCTTATTCAGCCACTCTTTGCCCAGCACGGTAGATACAATCGAGTAATAGCACACTGCATCCATGGCTGAGGAAATTCCTCCGGCGGCCTTGAATCCGACTTTCCGCCCCGTCTTTTGGCAGAACGCCTTGACACACTCGCACATCACGTAGGCGGCCATCGGCGTGGCATTCACTTCCACCTTGCCGGTCGAAGTCTTGATGAAATCAGCGCCGGCTTCCATCGCAAGGAAGGATGCCTCGGCGATCCGCTCCGGCGTCACCAGCAATCCGCTTTCCACGATCACCTTGAGAATGATCTTCCGCCCGACTTTGACAGCGAGATTGTCCAGCGCCTGGCGAATGGCACGGATCTCTTCCGCAGCCCGCTCATATTCTCCGGCAAAGAACGCATTCAGGGCCAGTACGACATCGATTTCATCGGCTCCCCCTTCCACTGCCAATTCACATTCTTTTACCTTCACCTCCAGGAAACTCTGCGCTGTCGGGAAACTCCCTGCGACGCCCGTGATGTGGACACCCGGAGCGATCAGGCTTTTCCGAAGTGCCGGGACAAGGTTTGCAAACACACAGACCGAAGCCGGGCCGGGATAGCCGGGATATTCCGTCTGGAAAGCATTGATTTTCTCAGCTAGCCGCTCGATGGAAGCAGTTGTATCCGTCGTGTGAAGGGATGTCAGGTCCATCATGGACATGCACTCTTTCAGCACATCCGTGGACACCACGTTGTCGAGATTCTTGGCAATCAAGTCCAAGCTCCTGTCGATAGCTTCCTTATCAGGAGCATATCCATATTTCGATAAAAGATCCATTGTATAGTAGGTAATGATTATCCTTTGATTTGTATCTGGAATCCTTCTTCCAACAGCGGACGGACACATTCGCGCATCTGCCCGACCGTAAACTTTTCCAAACCCGCCTGCGGCGCCTCCCGGTCCAAGGTATAAACCATGATCTCACGCGGATGCAGCTCACGGACCAGATCCATCCATCCCTGCAGCACTTCCGGAGAGGAAGAATCGAAATCCCCGCTCCGCAGGAACATCGTCTGCAAGATAAAATTCCCTTCAAAGCGCTTGAGATTTTCGACCACCGCCCGCACATGGTAATCCCGGGCGGGCCGGTTGATCCGCGCGGCCAGCTCATCGTTAGGAGCATCGATTTTCAGGATCGGATTGTCCACTTTGCGCAAGGCCTGGAAAACAGGTTCCCGGCCGAGGCGCGTCGCATTGGACAAGACCGAAACCTTCGCCGAGGGAGCATACTTGTTCCGAAGCGCCAATGTAATGTCCACCATTTCAGGGAAATCCGGATGAAGCGTAGGCTCTCCGTCTCCGGAGAAGGTAATGGAATCGATTCCGATGCTACGGCCGGCACAATCCTTTAACGCTGCTTCCAGGGCGTCCTGCAACTGCCCGGGAGTCGGAAGGGTCCGGTCCTCCCGTCCATCCTTGTTCCAGCCGCATTCGCAATAGATGCAGTCGAAATTACATAATTTCCCACGGGTGGGCAACAAATTGATACCCAGCGAGGAACCCAGCCTGCGACTGAAAATCGGGCCGAAAACCAATTCTTCCCGCATCATGGCCGGTCCCTCCTGACGGCGGATGCGACCAGACGCCGTGAAGTACTGGCCGTCGTAAGGCGCCCGTCCCTGTCCAGATGGTCGATCAGCACAATGCCGGGGTGCTTGCCCGGGGACAACGTCCCGAGTTCATCCTCCTTGGAGAGGAATTCTGCTCCGCCCAGACAGGCCCAGTCCAGGATTTCCCCAAACGGGATGTCCGGGAAATTCTCCTGCAGACAGAACATCTCGCGCACCATATCCAGGTCGTCATTGCTGGAGAGCGAATCCGTGCCGAGGCAAAGCCGCATGCCCGCGGAACGCATCTCTCTCACCGGAGGCAACGCTCGATGGATAAATATGTTGGAAAGGGGGCAAAGTGCCACGAAGGCATGGCGGAAACGCGCTTTCACCGCTTCCATGCCCGGGCGGTCCAAGCAAACCTCATGCACCAGGAGGACATGTTCGTCATACGGGGCGGGGTGCACTTTTTCCAACCGGTCCAGGAAATACATCAGTGAAGAATCTCCCGTCACGGGCGGCGTACGCATCCCGGCCTTCACCCGGTTTTCGTACATGGGCCCATTCCCGTAACGCAGCATCATTTCTTCCTCTTCGGACTCTTCACTGTGATAGGACAAGAAGCCCGCAGAAAGCGCCGCGGCGCTGGACGCCGTCAGCAACTCCGGGCTCATCGTGTAACATGCATGGGGCGTCGGCGCCGCATCCAGTCCCAGGGCGCGGGCGGAATCCTGCAGGCGGAAAGCCCCTTCCATCACAGCCGGGACATCCTGCGGCTCCGTCCCGAACACTTCCAGGAAAGTCCGCGTATACAGGGGAGAAGCAGCTTTCACGGCAAATGAATCCGCACAGTTGCTGATGTCCGCCATGGCACTGACTCCCCGGTCCCACAGCGTCTGCATCCACCGGGTGATGCCGGCCACCTTTTCTTCCTGGGGGCATGTATCCCGCAGGGCATTGATCTGGTCGATAAAACCGGCCATCCCTGTCCCTTTGCGGAAGAGTCCTTTCATATAAGACAGTTCCACATGGCAATGGGCATTGACAAAGCCGGGGACCAGCGCACCGTCATAACGGACCGCCTCCGACGCATAATCCGTACAGGGTCCGACCGAGCGGATGCACCCCGTGTCGTCAAACGCTACATAGCCCTCGACAATCGGGTCCTTCCCCTCAAGAGTGTATACGTACTTTGCCGCGATTCTTTCCATGGGACCTCTTTGGATGACTCAATGTATCTACTTTCTGCCGCGGGGCCGCACCGGCATCCCGGGACAGGGTATCCCTGCGCTCCGCTTCTCTTTCAGCGATTTCCAATTCTTTGACGCGCTTTTCGAGCAGGGACTTGCTTTTTCCGACAATCCGGTACATCCGCTCCGGATCGCCCATGTAGACGTCCAGCGACTTGCGGTAATCGGCTACCGTATAGCCGTACTTCCGCAGGACCGGTTCATACACCTGCATCGTATCTGTCTGGCGGAGCAGATTCTTTGTGACGATCCACTGATCCACCAGGAACATGTCGGCATAAATCCGGGCCATTTTGGCAGGCGGTATCACCTCCGCCTTCTTCCCGCAGGAAAAAAGCAGCACCGCCGCCAGAACCGGCATCAGAAATCGTCCCGCACCGCGCATCTTACCTGAGTTGTGCACCGAATTCATGCTGGAAGGTCGCGAGCAATTTGCTGACGACTTTTTCCACCTCATTGTCAGTCAACGTCTTCTCCATATCCTGAAGGACGAATCCCAGCGCATATTGTTTCTTGCCTGCGGGAATCTTGTCCCCCCGGTATACATCAAAGAGCGTGACCTGCTTCAGCAATTTCTTGGCCACACGCAGGGCACTCCGCCGGAGATCGGCATAGGTAACGGACTCGTCCACCAACAGCGCCAAGTCGCGGCGCACCTCCGGGAAGCGGGGCAACTCATTGAATTTCACCTTGACACGGGAAATCAGTTCCAACAAGACCGGCCAGTTGATTTCCGCCGCGAAAACACTTTGGCGGATATCGAATTTCTTGGCCAGGGACGGACGGATGGTACCCATGACGGCCAACTCCTTCTTTCCGCCGGGAAGCAGGTAAACCATTCCTTCGGAGAAGAGGTCAGCCGGGGCGGGCCGGGTCTGCAAATCGTAAATATCCACGCCGTAACGGCGGAGCAGGAGTTCCAGATACCCTTTGAGCTGGAAATAGCTGCCCTTCTGCGCATCGAGCCGCCAAGTCTTCTCGGCCGGACCGGTCATGAACAGGGCGAAGCAAGGATGTTCCTCATAGGAAGAAAGGGTGGTTCCATCCCCTTCCGGAAGCCGGCGGTATACGCTGCCATATTCAAAACTCCGGATGGTGGACACCTGCCGGTTGATATTGTATGCAATCACTTCCAGACCGCCCAGCAGCAGGGTCTGACGCATGACATTGAGGTCGGAACTGAGCGGATTGACGATGCCGACACACGCGGACTCGGGGAAAGTCTCCAAGCCGGCGTACAGGCTGCTCTTGGTCAGAGAATTATTCATCGTCTCCACGAAGCCGTTGGCTGCCAGGAAATTGGAGATATAATTCCGAACGGCTTCCGGATCCGGCGAGGGCGTCGGGGAAACCGACATGCGCATCGAAGAAGGCAATTCGATGTTGTTATACCCATATATGCGGAGCACCTCCTCGACGACATCGCACTCGCGCGTCACGTCAATCATGTAGGACGGCGCCAGCACCCGGGCTCCGCCCGGTTTCTTCTCGATGAAGTCATATCCCAGCGCCGTAAGGATTTCTTCGATGGTATCAAAACCGATCTTTTTCCCGATCAGGTTCTCGATACGGCTGTAATCCAGTTCGATTTCGCAACGGCCGGGCAGCTCCGGAGAAACAATCTCCGTCACCGGACCGCTGATATGGCCGCCTGAGAGCGCGCAGATCAGCAGCGCAGCACGGCGGGCGGCATAACCGGTCACCTGCGGATCGGCTCCCCGCTCATACCGGAACGAGGCATCCGTCTGCAATCCGTGACGCTTGGACGTCTTGCGGATCGAACCGGGATCGAAATACGCCGCTTCGAGGAAAACTTCCGTCGTCTCGCCCGTCACACCGGAATCTTCTCCGCCGAACACGCCGGCGATGCACATCGGCCGCTCCGTGTCGGCGATGACCAGGTCTTCCGCCGAAAGGACGCGCTCGATGCCGTCAAGTGTTTTCATCTTCTCGCCTTCCGCGGCACGGCGGACAATGACTTTGCGTCCACCGATCTTGCCGGCATCGAAGGTATGCAGGGGCTGTCCGAGTTCGAAAAGGACAAAATTGGAGATATCCACGACATTGTTGATCGGACGGAGACCGATCGAAAGCAGATGGTCCTGCAGCCACTGCGGCGAAGGACCGACCTTGACATCCTTGATCGTCAGGCCGATATACCGCGGAGCTCCTTCCGGGCACCGGACCTCGACCGGAATATGGTCCTCACTGTCTGCACCCGCCGCGAAAGCAGATACATCCGGATATTTCAACGTGCAAGGGATCCCGTTATGACGCAGCCAGGCGTACAGGTCGCGCGCCACACCGATGTGGGAGGCAGCATCCACCCGGTTTGCCGTAATCTCGTATTCGATGACGGCTTCATCTTTCAACTGGAGATACTCCTTCGCCGGCGTACCGACCACGGCATCTTCCGGCAGCACCATGATTCCGGCGTGATCCTCGCCGATTCCCAGTTCATCCTCCGCGCAGATCATGCCGAAGGACTCCACACCGCGGATTTTGGACTTCTTGATCTTGAAATCGCCCGGCAGGACGGTGCCGATTTTCGCCAGCAGGACTTTCTGGCCCGCCGCCACGTTGGGAGCACCGCAGACAACCGTAAGCAATTCACCGGTACCATCATCCACCCGGGTGACATGCAGATGGTCCGAATCCGGATGCGGCTCGCATTCCACGACTTTCGCCACAACAACTCCGGCAAGTGAACCGGGGATCATCTCCTGAACCGAAACGGCATCGACTTCGATACCGATGGATGTGATGGCATCCGCAATCTCCTGCGGAGTCAGTGCACAGTCAATGTACTCTTTGAGCCAACTGTAAGAAAGTTTCATATCTGATTGTTCTTTTTCCTATTTCTTATCCAAATCCTCTTTCGCGAAGAGCGAAGAGGCAAACTCTTTCCGGTCGAACACCTTCAGGTCATCGATTCCTTCCCCGATACCGACAAAGCGGATCGGAATATGGAACTGGTCCACGATTCCGACAACCACGCCTCCCTTGGCGGAGCCGTCCAGTTTCGTGACGGCCAGGGAGGTGACATCCGTAGCACGGGAAAACTCCCGCGCCTGCTGGAACGCATTCTGCCCGGTAGTCGCGTCCAGGACCAGCATCACGTCATGCGGGCCGTCCGGGACAACTTTCCGGATGACATTGCGGATCTTGGTCAGTTCATTCATCAAGTCCACCCGGTTATGCAGACGTCCTGCCGTATCAATCAGGACGACATCCGCTCCCCGCGCGACAGCGGCACGGACCGTATCGTAGGCCACGGAGGCCGGATCGGACCCCATTTCCTGACGGACGATATCCACGCCGGCCCGGTCCGCCCAGATTTGCAGCTGTTCCACGGCAGCGGCACGGAACGTATCCGCCGCACCGAGCACAACTTTTTTCCCGCGGGCCTTCAGCGAAGCGGCCAGCTTGCCGATGGTTGTGGTCTTGCCGACGCCGTTGACACCGACCACCAGCATGACATAGGGCTTCTTGGAGAAATCGAACGGCTCGGCATCCCGCGCCCCTTCCGCTTCGAGAAGACGGGCGATTTCATCACGCAGAATGTCTACCAGCTCATCCAGGGACATGTATTTATCCCGCTCCACCCGGTCTTCCAGGTTATCGATGAGTTTCAGCGTCGTATCTACGCCCATATCCGAGGAGACCAGGGCTTCCTCGATGGCATCCAGCACGTCGTCATCCACACGGGAACGCCCCACGATGGCTCGTGAGAGCTTCCCCCAGAAAGTCTCATTGGTCTTCTTGACTCCTTTTGAAAACAGTCCCATCCGGCATTTCGTTATTATCTGGCAAATATAACAAAAATGAAGCAGATTTAAAACAACTCGGGCCCGGCAAAGCCAGGCCCGAAAGATGCGACGGAGAATTCCTTATTTCTTGTTGAAGAATTCTTTTTCCTTACCGGATTCGATAAGCTGCTCGGAGAACACGTATGCTCCCGTCTTGGGAGACCTGTCCATGCGGATGCACTTGACCATGCTCTTGGAGCCGGCTTTCGCGGCGAATGTTGCAACTGCTTTCTTTGCCATATGTCAATCCTCCTGATAATTACTTGATCTCACGATGAAGCGTCACCTTGTGGAGATACGGGTTGTATTTCCGGCGCTCCAGACGCTCAGTGGTGTTCTTCCTGTTCTTGGTGGTGATGTATCTCGACATGCCCGGTACACCGCTTTCCTTTTGCTCGGTGCACTCCAGAATGACCTGCACCCTGTTTCCCTTAGCTTTCTTTGCCATAACAGTTGAAATTAAACAACGTTAATAAAACCTTTCTTGCGGGCTTCTTTGATGGTGGCGTCGAGACCATTCTTCTCGATCGTCCGCATCCCTTTGCAAGATACCTTAAGTGTAATGAACCTCTGCTCTTCCTCAGACCAGAACTTCTTGGTCTTGAGGTTGATACCGAAGTCGCGCTTGGTGCGCAGTTTGGAATGGGCGACATTGTTGCCGATCATTCTCTTCCTTCCAGTGATTTGACAAACCTTTGCCATATGATTGATTTTTTAATATTCTGTAAATAAAAACCGTTAATTCGGGGGTGCAAATATCGGGTTAAATTTTCGTAAATCCAAGAAAACTACACAATTTTGAAAAATCTGCGCCATCTGATATTCTTCGGAAAAGGCTTATTGCTATCCGTTGATAACCAGATCAGTGAAGGTCTTCCGACGACATGGTCTTCCGGAACAAATCCCCAATACCTGGAGTCCAGCGAGTTGTGCCGGTTATCCCCCATCATGAAGTAATAATCCTGTCCGAACGTATACTCCGCCGCAGGAGCGCCGTCAATGAGAATGGTGCCGTCCGGCGAGAGAACCAGTTCATGGTGCTCATAGTCCCGGATAATCCGCTCATAAAGCGGCAGATTCTCTGCCGTAAGCGGAACGCTCACACCCTTTTTCGGAATCCACAGCGGACCGTAATTGTCACGCGTCCAGCGGAATGACTCCCTGAAAGGGAAAAGGAGCACGTACGAATCCGGATAATCCGGAGGGTACACATCCACATTCGGGGTAACCTCTTCCACATTGGCGCATGCGCCGATCTCGGTGCGCATCGCCCCCGTCAGCGGCATCGACGGGTAGCCCGGAAGAGATTCATCATAATACAGTTCAGACACATTCAGGCCGATCTTTTCGAGCGTCCTGAGGTTGATCCGTGTCCCATTGGTCCTGACGGTATACGTGTTCTGCACACCCGGCCAGACTTCTTGCTTGGCGGAGTTGATGTACACCTGCCCGTCCACAATCCGGAGGGTATCTCCGGCGACGGCGACACACCGTTTGACATAGTGGTCTTTCTTGTCGGCGGGGCGGACCAGCAGCGGACCATACGTCCTTACCGCATAATCTTTCCCGACAGTCCGGCAAACCGCATAATAATCGTCGGCCGGAGCCTTCGTCAAGACCGTATCCCCGTTCGGGAATCCGAAGACCACATAATCGCCCCTGCGGACATGACGCAGACCTTTCAGGCGGCGGTAGTCATTCTGGATCAGGGTAGAATAAGACTCTTTCCCGAAAATGACATTATGCGTGAAAGGGATCGTCAAGGGTGTCTGGGGCGTCCTGGGACCGAAAGTCAGCTTGCTCACGAAGAGGTGGTCTCCGGTGAGGAGCGAACTTTCCATCGAGGAGGAAGGAATCTTGAAGGCCTGGAAAAAGAAAATATTGATGAATGTGACGAACACCGTCGCGAAGATGATGGCATCCAGCCAGTCCAGCAGGGCGTTGCGTTTCTCCCCTTCCTTGTATTCTTTCTTCCAGAACAACCATTTCACCTTCCGGGTGATATGGTAGTCAAAGATGACGATCAAGCCGAGGAGCCACCAATAATTTCCGAGCCAGATCACCCACAGGATGTACAGGAGCGACCAAAAGGCCATCCTGAACCACTTGTTGCGGATGATTTCCTTCCAACTCATCGGAGGCTATTTGACAGAATTGATAATCGCTTCAAAAGCCTGCGGGTTGTTCATGGCGAGGTCAGCAAGAACTTTGCGGTTCAGGCCCACGTTCTGCTTGGCGAGTTTGCCCATGAACTGGGAATAAGACATTCCGTACTGACGCGCGGCGGCGTTGATCCTCTGGATCCAGAGGGCACGGAATTCGCGCTTCTTCGCTCTACGGTCACGGTATGCATAGGTGAGACCTTTTTCATAGGTGTTCTTTGCAACCGTCCAGACATTCTTCCTGGAGAGGAAATTACCGCGGGTTCTCTTGAGAATTTTCTTGCGGCGTGCCCTTGAGGCAACTGCGTTAACTGATCTAGGCATAATAAATGGGTTTTCCGGAGGCAGTGACCCCCGAGGGGTGCTTTACAACTGCTTTCCAAGTTAAACTTAAATGTAATTAAATAACCAGAAGCTCTTTAACACGCTTCACATCATCCTGGTGAAGGATAGCGAAGTGATCCAGATTCCTTTTCTGCTTCTTGGTCTTCTTGGTGAGAATGTGGCTGTGATAAGCGTGCCTTCTCTTGATTTTTCCCGTTCCGGTAAGCGTGAAACGCTTTTTGGCACCGGAGTTGGTCTTAAGCTTTGCCATCTCTTTAAATAATTAATAGTTAGTAATATATAAATCCATCACGGATTATTTCTTCTTCAACGGAGCCAGCATCATGATCATCCGCTTGCCCTCGAGTTTCGGCATGCTTTCCGCACGGCCGTATTCTTCCAGCTCCACGGCGAACCGCAGCAGAAGCTTCTCGCCCTGGTCGGAGAACTGGATGGAACGCCCCCGGAAAAACACGGAAGCCTTGACCTTGGAGCCTTCCCCGAGGAATTCCTGCGCGTGCTTGAGCTTGAACTGGAAATCATGTTCGTCCGTATTTGGACCGAAGCGGATCTCTTTGATGACGATCTTCGTCGAGTTCTGCTTCATCTCTTTCGCTTTCTTCTTCTGCTGATAGAGATATTTCTGGTAATCCAGTATCTTGCACACCGGAGGATCCGCCTTCGCACTGATTTCCACAAGATCCAAATCCAGTTCATCCGCCATCTTCAAGGCAGCGGACAAAGCATAGACTCCCGGTTCAGGGATGTTGTCCCCGACCAGGCGTACCTGAGGCGCTGAAATCTCTTCATTGATATTCAGCTCGTTTTCCCCCTTGGCCGGCCGGCTAAAAGGTGCACGCCCGGCAGCCCTGGGGCCCGCCGGTCTGGGTCCAGACGGCCTGGGGCCGCTGAAATGATTTGGTTTGTAAGGCGTTGCGATAAACTTATCCTCCTAATCGTTAATTGAACAATATCTCTCAGGACAATTCTTCCTTGACGGAATCAGCGAACCATCCCAAAAATTCTTCCATTTTCATCGAGCCCTTGTCCTGCCCTTCAAGGCGGACAGAGACAGAACCCTCCGTCATCTCTTTCTCTCCGACAATGACCAGAACCGGAACCCGGAGCAGCGAAATTTCACGGATCCGCTTTCCAAGGGTCTCGTTACGGTCATCCACGGAAGCGCGAATATCGGAATTATTCATCAATTCGCAAACTTTTTTTGCATAATCCGCATATTTTTCGCTGACAGGCAGAACTTTAACCTGATCCGGCGCCAGCCACAGCGGGAGATGTCCGGCCGTATGCTCGAGCAAGACCGCGGTGAAACGCTCGATGGAACCGAACGGGGCGCGGTGAATCATGACCGGCCGTTTCTTGGAGCCATCGGCATCCGTATATTCAAGCTGGAAACGCTCCGGCAGGTTATAGTCCACCTGAATGGTACCCAACTGCCATTTCCGGCCCAATGCATCCTTGACCATGAAGTCCAGTTTCGGGCCATAGAACGCTGCCTCGCCATATTCGACGACCGTCGGAAGCCCCTTCTCGGCAGCCGACTCGATAATGGCATTCTCGGCACGTTCCCAATTCTCGTCACTGCCGATATACTTGCTGCGGTCCACCTTGTCGCGCAGGGAAATCTGCGCCGTGAAATTATCGAACTTGAAGGCCTTGAACACGTACATGATCAAGTCAATCACCTTCTTGAACTCATCCTTCAGCTGATCGGGGCGCACGTACATGTGGGCATCGTCCTGGGTAAAGCAGCGTACGCGGGTCAGACCGTGCAGCTCGCCGCTCTGCTCATAACGATAGACGGTCCCGAACTCGGACAACCGCAACGGAAGATCCCGGTAGGAACGGGGAGAACTGCGGAAAATCTCGCAGTGATGCGGGCAGTTCATCGGTTTGAGCATGTACTCCTCCCCTTCCTGCGGCGTATGGATCGGCTGGAAAGAGTCCTTTCCGTACTTGTCATAATGGCCGGAGGTGACATACAGCTGCTTGCTGCCGATATGCGGGGTCACGACGGGCTGGTAGCCGTACTCATTCAGTTTCTTGCGGAGGAAGTTCTCCAGATGGTAGCGCATGACCGCGCCGCGCGGCAGCCACATCGGCAGGCCGAGGCCCACCCGCTGGGAGAACATGAACAATTCCATCTCCTTGCCGAGCTTGCGGTGGTCGCGCTTCTTGGCTTCCTCGATCATCACCAGGTACTCATCCAACATGGACTTTTTCGGGAAGGTGATGCCATACACGCGCGTCAGCTGCTGGCGTTTCTCGTCCCCGCGCCAGTAGGCGCCGGCAATCGCCGTCAACTTGACCGCTTTGATGACCTCGGTGTTCATCAGGTGCGGACCACGGCAAAGATCCGTAAAATCGCCGTTTGTATAATAGGTAATCGTCCCGTCTTCCAGTTCGCTGATCAACTCGCACTTGTACTGGTCGCCCTTTTCCTCGAAATGCTTCATCGCCTCGGCTTTGGGCACGCTGATGCGGTGGAAAGCCTGCTTCTGGCGGGCCAGTTCCAGCATTTTCTTCTCGATCTTGGGAAGATCCGCATCGCTGAGGGTCCGGTCACCCAGGTCCACGTCATAATAGAAACCGTTCTCGATGGCCGGTCCGATACCGAACTTGACCCCCGGGAACAAGGCCTCGAGCGCCTCGGCCATCAGGTGCGAAGAGGAGTGCCAGAAAACCCGCTTTCCATCTTCGTCTTCCCACTTGAGCAAACGGACGGAAGCATTTTCCTCGATCGGGCGCGTCAGGTCATAGATTGCGCCTTTATCCATCGACGTATCGCCCTCGGGCTTCACCTCTGCCGCCAGGACCTCAGCAGCAAGCCGGGGACTGATGCTGTTCGCTATTTCATATGCGGTCACACCTTTCTCAAAAGATCTGACACTGCCGTCCGGAAATTTGATCTCAATCATTCTATTTAGTTTAATACTCAAACATGCAAAGATAACATTTTTTCCCTATCTTTGCATAAAACAACCCCAGAATGGAAGGAAAGATTTCTTCAGGCCTCCTGTGGAACGAGGCAGGCAAGGCCGGATTGGCTCTCGGATTGGTATCCACCGTCTATATGTTCCTCAACTTGCTTCTCTCCGGCGGAGGCGCCGGATTTCTCGGAGGTATCCTCAGCTTCTTGCTGTGGCTCGGAAAACTCGTCCTGTGCATCTGGCTGATGGGGTTTTTCATGAAACGGCTGGTCGCCCGGTATCCGGAGGCGGACAACGCCGCCACATTCCGGTTCGGGACCCGGACCGCCCTGCTTTCTTCCCTTCTTTTCTCTGCCGCCAGCCTGGCCAACGTGCTTTTCATCTCGAAAGACGCCATGATGGAGCAGTGGGAAGCCGCGATCAGCTCTTATTCCTCCATGCTGGATTCCAACTCCATGGAGGTGCTGGACCGGATGCAGGCAAACCTTCCCCAGATTACATTTATTTCCAACTTTATCTACTGTTTCCTGTTCGGTACCATCCTGGCCCTGATCCTTTCCCGGAACATTCCGGCAAAGGATCCGTTTGCAGACAACCAGTAGTAAATGTATGACCGTACGAGTGATAAACGCATGATGGAGTATTTGAAAGATTTGTCGGTCATCATTCCCCTGTGGAATGAGAAAGAGTCCCTCCCGGAGCTGGTGGATTGGATCACCCGCGTTATGGACCGGGAAGGATTGTCCCATGAAATCATCATGGTGGACGACGGCAGTACAGACGGCTCATGGGAAGAGATCCAAGCCCTCTCCAAACAATATCCTTCCATAAAAGGGATTTCGTTCAGAAGGAATTACGGAAAATCCGCCGCCCTTTTCTGCGGCTTCAAGGAAGCCTGCGGCCGGGTGGTGGCCACCATGGACGCAGACCTGCAGGATTCTCCGGAAGAACTTCCGCAGATGTACAAGATGGTTGTGGAAGACGGCTACGATGTCGTATCCGGATGGAAACAGCACCGCCAGGACAACAAACTAACGAAAAACCTGCCCTCGAAGCTCTACAACGCCACGGCGCGGTGGATTACCGGGATCAAGCTGCATGACATGAACTGCGGCCTGAAGGCCTATGCCCACGACGTCGTCAAAAACATCGAGGTGTACGGAGAGATGCACCGGTACATCCCCTACCTGGCCAAGAACGCCGGCTTCGGGAAAATCACCGAAAAACCGGTCCATCACCAGAAGCGCAAATACGGCAAGAGCAAATTCGGGCTGGAACGCTTCGTGAACGGATTCCTGGACCTCCTGTCGCTTTGGTTCCTGAGCACCTTCGGCAAGAAGCCGATGCACTTCTTCGGGTTTACCGGCATCCTGATGTTCCTGGTCGGATTCGTCATCGCCATCTGGCTGATTATCGCCAAACTGGTGCATCAGGCCCAGGGAATAGCTTATCGCGCCGTCACCGACCAGCCGCTGTTCTACCTGGCACTCTGCGCCGTCCTGATCGGCGTCATGCTCTTCCTTGCGGGATTCATCTGTGAGATGATTTCCCGGACCTCATCCGACAGGAATTCTTACAACATCAAGGAACAGTTCTGATGCGGCGGCTCCTCCGGTTGTTTTTGCCGGCGGTCCTCTGCATTGTGACAACCTCGGCCGGCCTGCACATTGTTCCCCGGGACAGTGTTGAAAAGCGGCTGTCGCATTATTCCCGGAATCTCGACACCCTGACGGCCTGTCTGGGAGAATACCGTTCGTTCGGGGACAGCTCCGCAACGGGGATGGCCCTGTATTATTTGGGGCGTTATTATAACCAGCACAACGATTTCTACACGTCCATCACCCATTATAAGGGGGCGACTGCGATCTTCCGGCAATCCGGACAAGTCCTGGAAGAAATCAAGGCCATGATCGGAATGGCCACCAGTTACCGGAGGATCAATGCCTATGCAGATGCGTCCACCGCCCTTTTCGACGCACTGAACCGGCTGGAAGAGCATCCTTCGCTTGCCGAGACGTATGACGGGAAGCGCGAGCGTTCCTATATCTATAACGGGATCGGAAATATCTACAAGTTCCTGGACAACGGCATCGAGGCGGAGCGGTATTTCCGCTTGTCCATGGACATCGACCGCGAAATCGGGAACAACCTCGGATTGGCCATGAACTGTTCCACCCTGGGCAGCATCTATGAGCACCGGAATGCTTTCGATTCCGCCGCCGTTATGTTCAACAGGGCGCTCCAATACAATGCGGCGACCCACTCGACCAACGGGATGGGCATCTGCCACAACAATTTGGGCCAGCTGGCGATGCTGCAAAACGATTTCCGGGAAGCCGAAAAACAGTTTATTCTCGCGTACGGGATCCTGAAACAGGCGAACGACAGGTGGAACCTGGTCAAAACAGAATTGTCCCTGGCAGACCTGTATTTAAGAACCGGGGAGCCGGACAAGGCGATGGCCTACATCGACCCGGCCCGGAAACTGGTCGACGGGACACACTCTTTCGGCTACGAACAAGAAATCCACCGCTGCCTGTCAGAGTATTACTCCATGAAGGGCAACACGAAGGCTGCTTTTGAAGAAGCCAGACTGTGCCAGCAGTTCCGTGACAGCCTGTCCATGCAGAAGGACGAACAAGCCGTGGCCGGCACCCGGATCAAATTCGATGAAGAGCAGAACCAGATCATGCTGCACCGGATGACGCTGGACCGCAAGCGGGAGGCCAATCTCCGCCTGATCACCATCCTTTTCACGGCCATCCTCGTCGCCCTGTTGCTGCTGACGGCCTTCATCCTGCTGAGGCTGGGGCGCCTGCAGTATAAACGGAATCAGGAATTGATGGAATCTACGGTCATCAAGAAGAATTTCTTCTCCATGGTTTCGCGCGACCTGAAGAACCCGATGATCACCCAGAACATGGTTCTCAACGCGCTCGATTCGAACTTCGATGCCATGGATAAAGAAACGATCCGGCAGCAGGTCGAAGGGCTCAACCACTCTTCTGACGCCATGCTGGAAATGCTCAACCTGCTGCTGGACTGGTCGCGGATCGAAGTCGGAAAGATCCGGGTTGAAAACGTCCGGATGAATCTTTACAATGTCGCCGATGAGGCTGTCAAACCCCTTTCGGAAAAATTACACAAAAAAGGAGCTACCCTCCGGAATCTGATACCCAGCGAGACATTTGCGCTCGCTGATATGGCCATCACCACGTCCATCATCCGGAACCTGACCCAAAATGCCCTGAATTACGTGAACGCAGAAGGGCATATTGTCATTTCCTCTGAAGATTTGAATACAGGATGGTTGCAAGTAAAAATCCAGGATAACGGACCGGGCATTCCCCCCGAAAGGATTGAACAATTGCTGTCCTATGGCAAGAAAGGGACGGATTACAAGGACATCCGATCCGGGAATCACAACACCTCCGGGCTGACCATCAGCGTCTGCAAATCCATGGCGGAACTGCTCGGCGGCACCCTCCGCATCGAAAGTGAACCGGGGAAAGGGACTGCAGTCTTGTTCTCTGTCAGGAAAACAGATTAAGCTAGTTTTTCACCGTCGGTTTAAAACAAAACATCCCGGTTGTATTTCTACAACCGGGATGTCGAAGAACGGCAGCTACCTACTCTCCCACCTGGTGGGGCAGTACCATCGGCGATGGTGAGCTTAACTTCTCTGTTCGGAATG